>JYMV01043862.1_pt1 | contig 111871 bp, 85 predicted proteins | sample 338911 | NCBI WGS metagenome assembly JYMV01 (sample SAMN03354496, study PRJNA234377) | hydrothermal vent metagenome | biome: Deep sea; feature: Hydrothermal plumes at the Eastern Lau Spreading Center, Western Pacific Ocean; material: Seawater | place: Tonga | collected 2009 | depth 2000 m m | reverse complement strand
CTTGTGGATTCACTCAACGATTACGGCATCGTTCCCCAGAAGGTTGATCCCTGTGCGTATGTCGATGATCTTGATGGTGAATTCACATGGAGGACCACTGCATAGGTCAGCGCCATTTTCTGCAATCTGCAGAATCTCAAGTACCTCCCAGTGGTTATCATCTGAGCCGGATTGGATGATGGCGCAGTCTGTGCTATTATCAGTGGTGCAAATCACTGAAACCCCGTCCCCGTTCGTGATTTGAACTGTAAGGTTCGTCCAGTTGATGGCACCGGGACTCGTTACGAAGAATAGATTCATCAATTCATCATTTGTTCCATTGCTTGGCTGTGACGAATGGTCGGTTACACCGTACTGGTATTGGGGATTTTCCGGCTCATCAAAACCAATACCTTCACAAATTTGAGGAAGAGTCAGAGCATCAACTGTGCTAGACCACGCATCATTCTCCATACTAACTCGAGACATCACTTCACAATTACTGTATTCATCATTATTAAGAAATAACCAATCACCATCAACCACAAACCACACTGTACTAGCACTAGTGTGAGTATCCCATTTTAGGTCAATAGTGCCGTTGCCATTGTCACTCCAAGTTCCCGTTTCTGTATTGTCACCATTCAAATCACCAAGAAGCGTACCATTGCCATTAATAATCAGTGCTTTCTGTTCACCCTGATACCAATCACCAACAATTGTGCTATCTTCATCACCCACATCACCCTCATGTAAACAACCAGCGAGGGTGGTCGTAATCAAAAGCAGGCTCAACAGAACGCATACGGTATTACATCTCATCAGCATGGGAAGGTAATGTAATTGATTATATAATCTTCTCACTGCATCTGTTAAGAGAACGCTTGTGAGTCTAAACCCCGTTTATGTTTCACCGACAGAGCCATCGGATTTTTCCCAGTCTGGAATTGATGGGTCTTGATTAGCCCACAACACATCATCAATTCTTAAAACAGATACTGCCGCTTCCATAGCGCCTGAAATCGCATTGAGGCTAACTACAAGCGGCTCAATTATACCAGCATCATACATTGATTCTGTCTCGCCTGAATGTATATTGAGGCCTATCCAATCGCCTCCTTCTTCTTGAGCGGCATTGAGCTTTAGTACCTCATCAAGAGGTGAGAGTCCAGCATTCTCAGCGAGGATTCTCGGAATTGATTCTAGTGCTCCAGAAAACGCCTCAATTGCTAATTGTTCTCGTCCAGGAACTGTTGGTGCAATCTTACGCAAGTGGCGGGCTAAAGCCATCTGAGTTGCGCCACCTCCCGGTAAAATCCGTGGGTCTCTTACAAGCCCACAGGCAACGCCTGATGCATCATCAAAGCCCCTAGAGACTTCGTCAATCCGAGTTTTACTTGTACCACGCACAATCAGTGTGAGGCCTCCCTTTTCGCTACCGATGAGTTGCATCTGTGAGACTCCATTCCAATTCTGAGTGTTGAGTGATGTGAAGTTACCAAGATCTTCGGGCTTGGCTAAAGTGGGCTCGTGAACTACCAATGCTCCTGTGGTTCGGGCCAGTAATTCTAGGTCGGGCTTCTCAATTCTACGGTACGCTGTGATTCCTGCGGCAAGTAACATGTTTCGAGCATCATCATCTATTCCGTCACGTGCGCATAGAAGGTTACATCCGGTTGCAGCAATGGCATCTACACGATTCTGAATGTCAGCCACCTCTTGTTCATTAAGAGCTGATGTCATACCAAGATTAGTAACTTTGAGATTGATATCAAGGTCAGGTTTTCGGCGAGAAATCCCACCATCAAGAATTAGGATTTTACCACCATCTGGCAACATCTCCATCTCAATGTGAATCGGTTCTTTCGCAATTACTAATCCTGAAACTAATTCGCTTTCAGTACTAGGTCGACCACCATCATTTACTTTCTTTATTAGAGAAGGATCAGCCTCAATTTTACCATTTACCTCAGTAGCTAATGAAGTAGCCGCAGAAACTGCAAGTTGTGAGAGGTGGCGGCGAACACCTTCGTCTGATTTACCAGATAGTGAAGTCATTACTGAGCGAAGTGAATCCTCTTCAGTGGCTTCTTTTGACATCTGTAGAAGGTGACTCATGGCTTCCTTACTTGCCATCCGATATCCTTTCTCAACTAGGGTTGGATGAACTCCTATCTCAATCAACTCTAATGCATTCTGCAGTAATTCTGCAGTCAAAATGACTGTACTTGTGGTGCCATCTCCAGCCTCTCTATCCTGAGCACTAGACTGGGCTATCAACATCTTAGCAGTTGGATGCTCAACCTTAGCCGTTTCAAGCACCGTAACACCATCATTGGTGACGGTTACTCCTCCTTCACCGCTGACCAACATTTTGTCAAGACCCTTGGGGCCTAGCGTACTACGAACTGCATCTGCTAGTGCAGAAGCGGCGGCAACATTGTTTCGCAATGCAACTCGGCCCTGTGAACGCTCAGTCTCACTGAGTAGAGACTCGTGCTCTTGAGTTACCATTAGCCAAGCCGAGAGACGGGTGTGTCTTAAGGCCGATGGACGGGTGATAGTGTGGTGAAATAACCTTCAACACCGGCCAAAACTAAGGGAGAATTATTCTTTTGACAAATTAATTCTGAATGTTACATACTTGATGCAAGAATATAGTGAATCACAAGGGTTCATATATGGCTGGCCATACGCACTATACAACCACAGGTTAACAAGTGAGAGATTGGCATGTCAGAAAAAGAATTTACAGCGGGTGGAGAAGACTGGGAAGAGCAACTCCTAGAGCAACTCTCGAAGATGTTTAACGACATGGGTATGCCAATGGATACAGCAACCATTCGAGGTATGATGGACCAAATTCGTGGTCAATTTGAAGAAATGGGTTTAGACCCAGAAAATATGGCTGGTGAAAAGGTCGAATTGAACTTGGAAGCAACCATGCATGACCTAGCAAAAATGATGGGAGGGAAGTTCCCACAAAAGAAGCCAGTATCAATAGAAGTAGATACCTTAGAAGAAACAAAATCTGATTCTGAAGTATTGATACCAGTAAATGAAGAAGATATTTTCATTGATGGTGATAGGATGATTCTGACTCTTGATTGCAGCCGAGTTGATGAGATTGATGATAGTGGTGAAGGCGTTGAAGTTGTTCTCACTAATGACAACTCAGTTGTCAGTGTAATGGTTGAAGGCAGGCCAAGGCCAGTAAGAAAGTACAACATTGGTAGAGTTGTTGAAGCGATGGATGAATGGTCTCTTAACAACGGAATATTAGATATGACTCTTATAATTTGAAGGACGTGAAATAAATGGCAAAAAACCCGGTAATTGGAATTGATTTAGGAACGACAAATAGTTGTGTAGCGACTATTGAAGGGGGCGAGGCGATAGTAATCGCTAATGCCGAAGGAGCACGAACGACTCCGAGCGTAGTTGCTTTTGCAGCAGATGGCGAGCGCATGGTTGGTGTAACTGCCAAGCGCCAAGCAGTAACCAACTCTGAACGTACCGTTCTTTCTGTCAAGAGAGAGATGGGTAGCGATTGGACTCAGAAAATTGATGATGCTGAATACACCCCTCAAGAAATCTCAGCATTCATTCTTCAGAAGATGAAAGCAGATGCTGAAGCATATCTTGGACAAGAAGTGAAGCAAGCTGTCATCACCTGTCCAGCATACTTCACTGATGCTCAGCGTAAAGCAACAAAAGATGCTGGTAGAATTGCTGGCCTAGATGTCCTGCGAATCATCAACGAACCAACCGCAGCCGCACTTGCTTTTGGAGTTGACAAGGAGGATGACCAGACCATTCTAGTCTACGATTTGGGTGGCGGAACCTTCGACGTATCTGTTCTCGAAATCTATCTGATTGATGGACAACCACAAATTGAAGTCAAAGCAACTGCAGGAAACAACAAACTCGGTGGCGATGATTTTGACGAGGAAGTAATCAAGTGGGCAGTTGCTGAATTCAAGAAATCCAGTGGCATTGATTTGTCAAAAGACTTGCAAGCGATGAGCCGTCTCAAAGAAGCAGCAGAGAAAGCGAAAATCGAACTCTCGGGAACAGCCCAGGCACAAATGAATCTTCCATTCATCTCTATGGTGGACGGCCAACCTGCCCACCTTGACCTAACCCTTTCACGTGCAAAGTTTGAGGATCTAATCAGTGTACTCGTTGAAAAATCAATGAAACCAACTCGACAAGCGGTCAAAGATGCAGGAATTTCAGCCTCTGAAATTGACAAAATCTTACTGATTGGAGGCTCAACTAGAGTTCCAGCAGTACAAGAAGCGATTGAGAAGGAACTCGGAAATAAAACCTACAAGGGAATTAATCCTGACGAGGCTGTTGCTCTTGGTGCAGCACTTCAGGCTGGAATCATCGTTGGTGATGATGCGGTAACCGATGTACTTCTACTCGATGTCACACCACTTAGCCTTGGAATTGAAACCCTTGGTGGGGTAACTACTCCGATGATTGAGCGTAACACAACAATTCCAACAAAGCGCTCTGAAACCTTCTCAACTGCAAGCGATAATCAGCCAGCGGTTGAAATCCATGTACTACAAGGAGAGCGTGAATTCGCACGTGATAACACAACACTAGGTCGCTTCTTCCTTGAAGGAATACCTCCAGCACCTAGAGGCATGCCACAGATTGAAGTCGCATTTGACATAGATGCTAATGGCATTGTCAGCGTTTCAGCGAAGGATTTGGGTACTGGAAAGGAGCAATCAATCCGAATTGAATCTGCAACATCACTCAGTGAAGATGAAATCCAGCAGAAGATCGCTGATGCTGAAAAATTCGCCGATGAAGATAGTTCAAGAAAGGAGAAGGTCGAGATTCGAAACTCTGCGGACAGTATCATCTACCAGACTCGCAGAACCTTGAAAGAGGCTGAAGATAAAATCACAGATGAAGACAAAGAACCTGTTGAAGAAAAACTCACAGAACTTGAAGAACTCATCATTGAAGATGGCAATCCAAAAGAAATTGAAGATATTGACCCGGCTGAAATTCAAACCAAAGTTAAAGAATTGGAAGAGGCAATGCACGCAATTTCAGCCAAGTTGTATGAAGCTGCATCAGCGCAGATGGAAGCAGAAGAAGCGAGTGAAGAAGTCACTGAAGATGGCAATGAAGTGGTCGATGCTGACTTCGAAGTTGTAGAGGAAGATGAGAACTGAACTTGCCTAGCAAACGTCAGATCTAATTATTGCTCTATATCAACACTACAATCACCATTTTTGGAAAAGAAGTGGCGACTTGTGTTGAATACTCATTAATAGGAAGATATCCTAGTTGGGCCTATGCGACAGAGTGTACGGTGGATATTTGCCCTATTTTTAGCATTGATGCTTGCCTTACCCGCAAGTGTTGTTGCTAGCAGTGGTGAGGATGACAATGATGGGGATGATGATGACGATGAAAGAGAAGATGAAAACACACACAAGGTTGATGTTGACATTTCGGGTGACCAAATAACAGTTGAAATGAAGAAGGAAACCGGCGACTCGGAATCTAAGATTGAATTCAAAACTGATCTTTCAGAAGGTAAATTCAAATTGAAATTCGAAGAGGAAACCGGTCAATTGGAGACTGAACAGAAGTTAGAAGTCAAACTGCAACAATTGATTGAGTTCGTTGATGGAAACGGGAACGGCGCTTATGATGAAGGTGAAACTGTTGCTTCTGCATACCATATCGGTGATTCGGGAAATTCCCTCTCTGGGGCTCCAGACAATGGTTCAGTAAACTGGGGAACACCTACTCTTGAGGATATTACGATAACTGGAAAGTTGGGCAAGAAAATTGTTGCTAGAGGAACATTTGGTGATGCTGGCCAGGGTACTTTCGGGCTAGATATGATGGTGTTTGGTGACTTTACTTCAATCTCAACTAGTCAGATTCGACCTACAGATGTGAAAATTGATTTCATCATTGAAAACTATCCATACACACGTGATGATAGTGCTGTTGGACTTATGATGAAGACCAAGACCAAGCAAGAACAAGAACGAGACCATATTGACTTAGATGATGATGAAGAGGGTGTAGTTGCTGCCTCAACTACTGAGGTGAACAGCATCAGTCTGAGTTTTTCATGGAAACAAACAGCAACCGTTGATGGCGTGGATTTACCAGTACACACTACAGTACTAAATTCACAAACCGATTCAGATGAGGATGAGTTTGAATTCAAGCAGCAATTTGTACTCTCGTATGCACGTGGTGATGTGATTGTTCACGACCCTGTTGCAGGTGTGGGCTACGCATCTGTTGGCGGTGCTAGCGGCTGGTTGTCAGGCTTATTGCCTGGCTTTGGAATTGTTGCAACAATGGCAACTATTAGCGCCGGTGCAATTGTTATGCGTCCTCGGCGAATCAGAGAATAACAATAGGCACAATGAAAAAAGATTCGCTATGCAGGACACCTAATGCGGCAAGTCCTCGGGTTACCAATCCTCATCGCAGTGACAGCTATGCTGTTACTCGCAGGATCAGTTGTCGCTGAAGAGGATGATGTCGATACCTTTGGCGAAAATGTCGGGAAAAGATTGGGTAACGTCTCCGGCATCTTACTGGTTTTAACAATGAGTATCGTTGTGTGGAAACCTGTTCTCAAATACCTGAGAAAAAAAGCTGACAAACTAGCCGAAGATGGGAAATGGCTGAAGAAAAAACTTGGTAAAGTCAATCGTTGGTACATGAAAATCCATTATTGGATTGGATTTGCTGCGGTAGTCGCAGGCTTGATTCACGGAATTGCGATGAACAAATGGGAAATCTTGTTCTGGGCTGGCTGGGTTGGTATGCTCCTCATGTCTGTCACGGGGGGGCTGTTACTCTGGAAATGGCCACCAAAAAAGGTCAGGAAAGGGGCTCGTCTAATCCATGCACAACGCGCTTTACTAGTCATCACCGTAGCATTCATATTTATTTCGCACCGAGGATTCAATTAAGAAACAAAGGAGAATAATGTTCATGCGAGTGAGTATATTTCTATTCTTTTAGTTCTACTAGTTACTTCGCTCGCTCCTCTTATTACTCCTGATGTTGAATAATTGAAACCTAGTCAGAGAGAAGATGTAACCGGCCGGGAGGCATTGGTTTTCTCCCCTGATGTCTCTTATCGATTTATTCAGAATTCGCAAAATATTCAACTGAATCGGATAAAAGATTTGAACGATATTTACCATTTCATCAAAATTAATGAAGCCACTGATGGAGTTGATGCTGACTTCGAAGTAGTCGATGATGAATGAGGGCACACTTCTAGAGAGTCTTGTCCAATACAATGCGAATCAAAAATCGTCATAGACACAATCAAAAAGGAGTGTCTAAGGTTTAACGCCAATGCAAATGCGATTGTATGCCACCGCTACTACTGCGTTGATTGCGATATTGTTAGTTGTAGGTACTGTCACAGCTGAGGATCACGACGATGATGATGATGATGACGGATTTCTCGGTGACGCTGGTGAAGGCTTGGGAACTGCTGCTGCATGGGGTTTAGCGTTCTCTACCACCATCATAATTTGGAAACCAGGACTCAAATATATTCGCGCAAATGCAGACAAAATTGTCGAAGATGGGCGCTGGCTGAAGAAAAAACTTGGCAAGGCGAACCGCTGGTATCTCAAGATTCACTACTGGATTGGTGCAGGTGCAGTCCTCGTTGGATTCATCCACGGAGTAGCGATGAATAGGTGGGAAGTCCTGTTCTGGGGAGGCTGGGTAGGAATGCTCTTCATGTCCATTACAGGTAGCCTATTACTTTGGAAGTGGCCACCAAGAAAGGTCAAGAAAGGAGCTCGATTACTACATGCACAACGTGCTGTTTTGGTTATCACGATTGTCTTACTCTTCGTATCCCACGAATTTTTTGATTAAGAATTGAAAACTGAATCTCAGTGATCGTTAATGTTCAAGAGTGTGCCCTATACTCACTTCAAAATTTGAAGTGCTCATATTGAAGTGGTCTAGAAACTTTTCTAGAGAAAAGGGTAACCGTTCAATCCCCATTGATTAAACGAACTAGTGTTCTTACATGAACGCCAGTAGCACCGTGAGCAACGGTTGCATTGTTTGATGTGCCCCACGCAGTTCCTGCAATGTCTAAATGTGCCCATGGATATTGCTTTGCATCATCGCCTTCACCATTCTTTGGAACGAATTGCTTGAGGAACGCGGCAGCGGAATTAGAACCACCATATCGGTCACCCAGATTCTTGACATCTGCAATCTTTGAGCCGGTCATCTGCTTCTCAAATGCTGGTAATAGCGGCATTGGCCATGCCAACTCACCACTGTCTGCCGCTGCTTTGCGCAAATTCTCTAACAAGTCATCATCGTTAGACCACAAGCCACTAGCCTCGTGTCCTAATGCTACGACACAAGCACCAGTCAAGGTAGCGAGGTCAATGATATATTCAGGATTATACTCGCCTGCCTTCCACAAGCCATCAGCAAGAACTAGTCTACCTTCAGCGTCTGTGTTTAGCACTTCAACAGTTTTTCCCGAATAAGTAGGAATTACGTCACCTGGTCTGTAAGCAGTTGAACTAGGACTGTTTTCTGCCATGCAAGAAATAGCCATCATGTGGCCTTTGTGGCCAACACCATGTAATGCGACCATCAAACCAAACACGGTTGCAGAACCGTGCATATCAAACTTCATTTCATCCATTCCACCACCGGGCTTTAATGAAATACCACCAGTATCAAAAGTGATTCCTTTACCTACAATAAATGGACATGCCCCGTCCTTTGCCTTGGCATTTAATTCCCAAATTACCATGCAAGGTTTGTGCTCACTACCCTTGCCAACATTGACGAGGCCGCCCATTTTGTTCTCTACAAGTTCATCCCACTCCAAAACTCTCACTGACAAGTTACCCTTTCCCTTAGCGAATGCTCTAGCACGTGTGGCGTATTCCATTGGAGTCAGTTTGTTTGCTGGCTCGTTACCAAGATCTCTTGCTATGTGTACGCCTGTTGCCATTGCTGATACGCGATCGCATCCTGCAGTTAGATTGTCGAGATGTCGGTCTGATGCTTGGAAAGTTACTGTGTAAGGGGTGTCATCATCATCGTCATCGTCATCCTTTGAGAGATATTTGTCAAACTTGTAGTCTCTTAGCATCATACCTTCAGCAAATGCTGTCATCATCGAGGATTTCCAGCCACTTGTGAATCGGACTGTGATTGCTTTACCATGTGATTTGTTCAGAGCTGCGAATGCGTTAGCACCTACATCTCTTACAGAATTTGATTTTTGCTCGCTAGATTTTCCCATGCCGACTAGGACAACTTTGCAATCATCATTCCATAGTGAAATCATCTTACCAGATTTGCCATCAAAATCATCGCTAGCAATAGCGGCTTTTACCTGTGATTGACCTGAACGACTTAATCCTGTTAAAGAGCGATTTGGTGCTTTATCTACTCCCTCAAAAAGAGGAAGAATTAGTGTGCTCGGGCCTGGGCCCTCTGTCTTATTCCAATTCAAAATCGCGCCAACTTGGTGTTGCATAAGCACCCCGATTGGGCGACACTATTCAAAGGTGAGTGTTGTTAAAAAGATACTAAAGTGGTAATTTTTCAGTTCACTCCGCATTTTTTTCTTGGAAAAACGTGGTTTCACGCCGTTCCGAAGCGAAAGCGGCACCAAATGCCGCAAGAAGAGAAATGAAGATTCCGGGGGCTGGAAGGAATCCTTTCCCAGCCTCATCTACTTCCTGCACTACCTCATCCCAAACCAGTTCAGTAACCCAAGTCGATGAATCAATTACTCGCTTCTGATAATGGATTTCCCAACTACCACCATCTACCAAATTTAAATCGCCAGTTGGGAAGGTTACTAGACTTGAGTTGCTAGCGTTAACACTGAAATTATCTGGTGAATGCCACAACATTTCTCCTGCTGAATCAAAATAATGCAAAGTCGCATTCTCGGTTGAAGCGTGGCCAAGATTATCAACAGAAAAAGTGACTTCGTCACCAGGAATTACTGTCATACTAGTAATATTCAATCTTGCCCGCCAATACCAAACATTGGAAATCAGATACCGCATTACATCCAATTCAACAGATAAACGATCTGATAGTGACTGGACTGTGCCGAGTAAAAATTGCTCATCATCAGTCTCAAAGGTAAATGTGGGGTAACCCATCACCCCGTAGCCATAATCACGAGAGGTGCCGTGGGTTGGGTATATTCCCGCGTTGGCGTTTCTGACCGGCAAATCTTCATCTATTGTTTCATGAATCGTATCACGAATGTGCTCAAACATTTCCCAATCACTTGGCATTTCCCCAGTAAATCCCCAAGGGTATGCTAGAATCCATGTTCCGGTGTGCATCGTAACATAGAGGTCTGCATCAACCATCCACTCTTGCATATATGCGGCATTGTTTGTAGTCTCAGCTTCTGAAAATGGACCGTCGCCACTTGCGGTTTCGTCTGTGGTCCAATGATGGTCATAATTACGATTCAAATCTACTTGATTCATATTCCATCTACTGTCAACATCGTTTCCATCTGCATTTAGCATTATCATAATGTGAAGTTCAGTATTCTGCAATACTTCAACGACTTCTGCATTACCATCAACCCATCCTTCAATGTAAAATTCTGCCACAAGAAAAGCCAATTCAGTGCCAAGATGCTCGTTACCATGATGCCCTCCATCAATGTAGACCTTCTCTTTAGGAGAGCCATCTGATTTGTTTTCCACAGACCAATCACTAATTTGCACAACCCATTGGTCGCGGCCATATTCAGTTTGACCAGCACTGACAACCGTAACGATGTCTGGATTATGGTCTTCCCACTCACCCACATCATAAGTTAGGGTAGTCCATGAATGATACCAGTGCTCTTGGGCAACATCTGGTTGCTGAGCCAATGCTGTAGGCACGCTAGAGAGTACCATTACAGCGAGAACTAAGACTGGTGTAATGCGCCGCACAAATGCTCGCTAATGGTGGCATGATTTGAGTCTTAGCATCGCACTAAATTACAATGTAGCAATATGTGCGGCGACAATTTTAGTTGCTATCATCGCCGCAGTAAATTGAGTCAAATTGCTATCTTTACCTGCTACAATTTCTGCTATATCAGCCCCGATTACCTCAACTAGAGGGGCCGCGAAAAGTGTTTCAATTACCTCTACTGCTTGCCAATGAGCCAAACCGCCAGGGACTGGTGTTCCTGTGTGTGGCACAAGCGAACCATCCAATCCATCAATATCGAAAGTGAGCCAGACTGGGCCTGTGAGTGAAGAAATCTCCGCTAGCAGATTATTCCATGCTCCCTCACCAACTGAAGGTGCCAAGAAATCCCGTGCGAACCACGTAGTCACACGATCGTCAGACTCAATGAATTCTTCTTCCTCTTTGGAGAACGCTCTGACTCCAATTTGCAGCAGATTGCCCACGCCTTCGTCCAATGCTCTGCGCGCCGCACAGGCGTGGCTGTAATTGTCACCCTCTAACTCATCCCTCAAATCCGCATGTGCATCTATCTGTACCACGGTTAAGCGACTCAAATCACCAGCTAAAGTTGGGTGTTTGGAAAGGGCTCTCATTATTGCTGGAAGTGAACCGTGCTCGCCGCCTAAAACCACCGGAAAAATTTGACCTGTAGTCCACTCTACGAGATATTTCTCAATACCCTTTAACTGGGCTTTCAATGAACCTCCTTCACCATCCCAAGGTTCAGCAGTGAAAATTGCTCTGCCAGCAGGTAAATCTTGGCTCAACAATGAGTCGTTTAATTCAACTTGAGCCGACGCTTCAATGCATGCCGCTGGCCCGTTTTCTGTGCCTTGTCCATATGAGACAGTTAATTCATATGGCAGCGAGAGTATTGCAATATCAGCACCCTCTTTGGTTGACTCTTCCAAGCCGAGAAAATTATCACCGATTGGGCCCACAGTCATATATCTCAAACACCTGCTCGGCTTGTTTGGTTTTATGCATTTTTACCGGTTCAAAATTGGGTCTGGACCGACCCTGCGGGTCGTTTTCACCGAATTGTTGATATAATGCGGTGTACAAATAATAGGTGTACCCGAGTGTAATTAAATTGACCACACACTCAACAAGGAGAGAACCTCATGGGAATGACAATGGCTGGATTAACTGCTGCGATTCAGCGACATATTGACAAAGATATGGAAAAGACTGTGGCCGAGAGCATGGCCGAACATGCGCTCGGTTTCTTTGGTTATTACGACCGCATAATCGATAATGCATTGGAACCAACTGACAGAAATCTATTCTATATTTTTCAGGATTACAATCTACTAACAACAGAATCCGAAGAGACCACTCTTTGGGATGGCAGGGAATGGCGTATCCACTATTGGAGATTCAAGGCTGAATTAGCCCAGAAAGCTGCCTCATACTTGGAAGATGACGAGGAGGAAGTTGATTCTCCAGAATTCAACATCTACGAGGATATCCCCACAGATATTTGGAATCGAAGTGATGATGGCTATGAAGAACCACTGTTCTAGGTCATTGCTAAAACACACTCTGTAATTAAGCAATTATTGCATCATTGACGCAGTACATTCAGCGGCAAAGAGGGAAAACACAGTTTAACACGTAGGGTTAGGATTCATTAGGGAACAGAACGAAGGTATATGCATGTCAGGAGTCATACCTCGTTGGTCAGCCATATCAATAATACTGATTTTCTTAATTTCATCTGGCTCCCCGGTAATTGCTCAAGGAGTTGGCTTACCCGATGCATCTATCCACATTGACTGGCTTGATGATGACGGAAATGGAGAAGCCGACCACGCATATATCATTGAATTCAGTGAAGCCCCAAATCCTTCTGATTGGAAGGTAGAGGTAGCACACTCAGATTCAAATGGCACCTCGCTAGGGAACTGGACATTCCGTTGGGGCGATGCAAACTATTCACTAGAACCTGTGAACTCAACTCACTTCCGTATTGTGGCTCCAACAAATATCTCATTTGGTGATTCGATTGAATTAGAGGTATGGATGGAAGCAGGTAGTTTTCCCTCGGCCGCAAGAACCGTTGACGTGACCCTCTGGAATCAACCGATTGCTGACCATGAAATAACTGTCACAACTGACTGGTCATTGCGTCATCAGATTGAGAATCAAACTACTGAAGAGTACCTCCTTGAATTCACTGGCCAAGGTTGGCAACAACGTAGTGACGGGTTGTTGATTCATGACGAATTAGGCACAGGAACCTTGACTATTGACGAAGTTTCAGAGGATGGAAGTAATATTCTGATTGTTCTTGACTTAAACCGAATTTGGCTCAATGAGACAATGGTTGGTGAAGAACTCACGAGCCAAATTTTTGAGATGGCTGGTGCAGGTAACATGACCATCACCGATGATTCGGATGGGAACATGACCATATTAGCAACCGTCGCTGACGCATACATCCTGCGATCAATGGTTGATGGAACCATTGAAGAAAAACTGCGATTAGAAGCAAATGGAAATTTGAACATCACTAGTGTTGATGAAGATGGAGAGATGTATATTGACGCAGAGATTTCACTATTATTGGTTGAATTGCACGACATTGATGGTGTTAGGGTGCTTGAACACACTGAGTTTCAAGCCACTGGCGAATTAGAAATCCAAACCTCTGGCTCATATATTTATGTGGACCTTGAACAACTAATAGTTCTAGAAAGATATGAAAATGGTGAGTTGGTTTTACAACATGAAAAAACCTACGGTGACGGCACTTTCTTCTTCTCAGATACCAATGATGAAAACGGTTCAATCGTGATTAATGGTGAGGTCATACTCCTGCATCAAGAAACAGAGAATGGCACCAAGATTGCTGACACCATCCATATTGATGCAGATATTACCGGCGCCACCACAGGCGACTTCGGTCTATGGCGCCGAATTGAAGACAGCGGCCAATCCGCTAACTCAACTGGGCAAATGTGGGAAGTCAACCGTATTCATGAAGAGAACTGGCTCAATCTTACAGGTGGTGGTTTGCTTGAGGGCATGGGGCCTTCCCAGACCTATAACGAAACTTGGGACCATGAAGTGATTTACGAGAATTACACTAACCGTACAATCTACTATTCGTGGTATGAACAGAGCAACGACCCAAGCCAAGGTGAAGAGTGGCCACCTCGCTCTCCAATACCAATAGAGGAGGATAATTCCACAGAGGATGATGATTCCGGACTAGGAGACATCAACATCAGCCGAGAGACAGGTTTGGCTCCGGCTGAACTTCTAATCGGTGACAATGTCGGACTTTACTCTGGAGACCTAATGAGTTTGGAATTGACTGCAAATTCCTACCAATCCTATACCCGTGACGGACACACAATGGATGTCACATCTTGGAGTGGCACATACTTGAGTGAGTTGAGTACCGCTTCTGGTTTAGTAATCAATGAAGGCATACTTGCGGGTTTGGTTGCTGAAGTTTCAAGATCAGTTTACATTGATTTTAATGCTACAGAAGATGCCTGGTTCTGGGAGAACCAGTCCCTTGAAAGAGTACTTTCACCTAATATCGTGACTGCTGGGGAGAATACACCTCCAACTATTGTTGAAGTTAGACTTCAAGAGGCTAGGGTCCTCAATGAAGGTGGTAATCTAGTTCACATTGAAGTTGAAATCAGTGACCCTGATTGGAATATGCGTGACGTAAATGTTGATTTGTCAACATTGGGACTTGGAATAATCCAATTGAATGATATTGGTCAGGACGGTGACATTATGGTTCACGATGACAATTTCACTGGCTCATTTGTGTACTTTGGAACTGACTCTGGAAACATCTCTGTTTCTGTAACTGCAGAAGATGTTTGGGAAAGCACATCCAACGATGTACTGCTTGAAGTAGTGCACCGAGCCCCACGAATTGTTGATTTCACTCTTAGCCAAGAACAGGCTGAGCGTGGTGAAAATGTGACGGTGACTATCAAGGCATTTGATAGCCTCCCAATTGCCAGTGTTGGAATTGATTTAATCGCTGAAGGCGGTGAACTTTTCCCTCTCACCGATGATGGCGGAGGATATTGGAGTGGAGTGGTAAATATTCCAGAAACTGTGAGCCCTGGTGACATTTATCTTCCCGTCAAGGTGATGGATAGTGGTGGCGGATGGTCAATTCTGACACATCTAAACCTCCCAAGTACGGTAGCTGGAGTTGGCGGTGATGCGTGGGATGCCCCGACTGCAAGCATACCTGCACTTCTAATTGAAAATAGTGGCCCTGTAATTTCTGATTTCCAAATTCTGAAAGATGGGGTTCAAGTTCAGGAAATTATCGTTCCAGATGTTGGGGATGGCGCATCAACTTACGTGCTGACTGTGAATGCCACAGACCACGATGCAATTACCGTCGTACAAGGTAGATTGCGAATGCTTGCACCTGTTGGTCAAGACACTACTTGGCAAACCATGAGAGATGATGGGCAACAAGGAGACGAGGTAGCAGATGATGGAGTGTACTCTATCCAAGTGACTGTTCGTGAAGGGCTTCCTGTTGATGTCTTAGTCCTTGATTTCCGAGGTATTGATGTCTATCTTCAAAGTACAACTCCTGTATTCGAAGCGACTGTGGAACTTTCCGATAAAGAGGTTGACCCACTGACAAATCCAACCGATGCACTCAGTGATTGGGGCTCAACGGTGATGATTGTGCTGTTTATTTTGGGTGTCGTGATGCTTGGTGGTGGAGTTGCTATCGTGGTTTTAATGCGACGGGGTGGAAGCCTTGATGAGCAACTTGGAATAAATAATGAGTTTCAGAAACAATCCTGATGAGGTAATTCTACAGTGGATTTGCGTTCACTCTTCTGAATCATCAGGCATATCACCAATGCCTTCTAAGTGAATCTTGACGTAAGAAAGAACTCGGACTTTATCGTCCATCTGCATCTCCTCAGTACCTATTTCAACACCTCTGTTGAACATTTCTGGAGGTAGATTACCTGCGATATTGCCATTGCGGCGGCGGCAGATTTCAGCAGTATCAATTGCTGTTCTCATTGAGTTACCTCTTGCCACTATTTCTACGTCTCTATCGCCGTCCTGCATTGCTCTCAATACTGCGGCAACATAAGCGTGTACCGGCTTTCTTCCAACATATATGGTTCGCATCTGACTTACCCCTACACATCCCGGAGAGAGGTTCTTGACTTGAAGGAATTGATTGGACTGATGAGGTTGTAATTATTGAAATTGAGTTTGATGCCTATTTCCCAAATCGGGAAACATAGCGGTTATGAAGTAGGGGCTGTTGGCGAGGCTCAACACGAGTGTAGTGTAGTGGTTATCACCAGGCGTTGCCAACGCTTGAACGCGGGTTCAACTCCCGCCGCTCGTATCTTCATTGACAATGACACTCAAGTATCTAGAATCGGAAATATGGCTAGAAATTCAGCGCTGGAAAATTGCTGCTTCGCCTTGGCCAACACCCACACATAGCGTTGCGAGTCCATTCATTTCTCCATCATGGTTTTCGGACCTTTTGACCATCTCATGAAGTAATGTGACGACAATTCTCGCCCCTGAACAACCGAGTGGATGACCAAGCGCAACTGCTCCACCATTGACATTGACTATTTCTTCGTTGAGTCCGAGCTCATCAATACAGGTTAGAGCCTGAACCGCGAAGGCCTCATTTAATTCTACTAAATGAAGATCTGAAATCCCCATATTCGCTCTATCAAGGGCTTTTCTAGTCGCTGGAATTGGCCCCCATCCCATGGTGCGTGGCTCAACCCCTGCGGCTCCACTTGCAATCCAAGTCGCCATCACATCCAATCCGAGTTCGTCTGCCTTTTCAGCACTCATCAAAACTAATGCGGCAGCGCCATCATTGATTCCACTTGAATTAGCAGCAGTCACACTGCCTCCTTTTTTGAAAGCCGGATTTAACTTACCCAACTTTTCCATTGTGCTGTTACGTCTCGGTCTTTCATCAGTATCAACGATAATTGGGTCACCTTTCTTTTGGGGCACTTCAACTGCAACAATTTCATCACTAAATCGCCCCGAATCTATCGCTTCAATGGCCTTAGTGTGGCTTTGAAGAGCAAAACTGTCTTGAGATTCGCGTGAGGTATTTTTCAAATCAACTGCGGATAATTCTCTCAGATTTTCGGCGGTAACACCCATCCCATCATTTCCGTAATCCGCCTTCAATTGAGGGTTTGAAAACCTCCATCCAAGAGTAGTGTCCTGGACCGTTGGGTTGCCAATTGCAAAGCCCTTCTCCGGTTTTGCCATTACGTACGGTGCACGTGACATTGACTCTACCCCACCAACTACGTAGATGTCACCTTCACCACAGCGAATGGCTCTAGCAGCGGCATTGAGTGAGGTCAAACCAGAAGCGCATAATCGATTGAAAGTAACACCTCCAACAGATGTTGGTAGACCGGCGAGAAGTAATGCCATTCGGGCGACATTTCGGTTATCTTCACCGGCTTGATTGGTACAGCCGAAGTAAACTTCCTCAACTTCATCGCCTTTGATTCCGGCCCGTTCTACTGCCTCTTTGATGACTAGAGCCGCTAAATCATCCGGCCTAATAGTAGCTAAAGCACCACCGTGATTACCTATTGCCGTGCGGACTGCTGAGACTACAACTACCTCGCGCATACACCGCTCTCCTAACACCCCGACAAGCCCCTCACCCTTGAGTAATGCGGATAGGATAGGAGTGCTCCGACTGAAAATTGGTTTTTTCTAATAATGACAATTAGAATAATTTGGTTGTCTCACACACTCCCTATGGGAGTGGGGTTCAATTGATATGCCGAGCGCAAGTCGCGAGGCCGATAGCCTATGACTAGTTGGCCCGAACTTGAAGCAATGCCGAACAAACTTGTGAACTACGGTGTGACCGATAATGGAATCGCGATAATTGAATTATGTTCTGACTCAGATGGCAACCCTCTAACTGAAGGTAAAACCTCTGTGAACACATACACTCGTTCAATGTGGGAAGATATAGACCAAGCAATTCTGAATGCTCGTTTTGATGACGATGTGACTGTGATTATGATGATAGGACATGGTGAAAAGTTCTTCTCCGCTGGTGCTAGCATCAACTACCTCAATACATTGACACCTCGTTACAAATACTTCTTCTGCCTACATGCAAATGAAACATTATCCCGGCTTGAACAAACTCCGAAACTAGTCATTGCTGCCCTAAACGGCCACGCTATTGGTGGCGGTCTTGAAATTGCAATGGCGGCGGATATCCGCATCGGATTGAAGGATAACGGCAGTGTTGGCTTACCAGAAGTCAGCCTAGGAGTACTCGCTGGAACCGGCGGCACCGCCCGCTTGTCACGCCTAGTCGGCAAGGCCAAAGCAATGGAAATTATGGTGACTGGTCGTAAATTCTCATTTGAAGAGGCTCAAGAAATGGATCTCGTTCATGATGTATATGACAGTACGAACAATGAGGAATTCCGCTCCGATGTAATGGATTATGCTAGCCAATTCACACTGCCGTATGCTGCAGCCAAGGCAATTGGCAATATCAAGCGCAGCGTACAAAGCGGTATGGAGATTCCACTCGAGTACCATTTAGCACTAGAGCGAGAATTGCAGTCCGACCTGTTTCAGAGTAATGATGCAAAGACCGGAATCGCTGCCTATGTAGAGAAGAAGACCCCTCGATTCGAGGGTGCTTAATCAGGTCATAATTGAGGGAGGAATCAACGTGGGTGAAACAGAAGTATTAGAAAAATACAAGCCTAACTTTGAGGAATGGATTAACCAATTCAACGAATGGCAAAGCCGAATTGGTTTTGATTCAGCTTGGCTTGGCGACTATCGTTTTGAAATCAAATTTGATTGGGATAGCGCTGGGGATACTATTGAATTCGGTGATTTTGAAGGCATGCCAAAGTGGGAAAGACGAATGCAAATCCCCCAACAAAGCGTACGAGATGCAATTATCAGTATGATTAGCGTTCAAGGTGATACTGAGTTTGGAAGTGTTGAGCAACAATGGCATCTGCTTGATAGTGCACCAACCGAGTACGACAAAAAATCCGCCATGCGCATCATGTGCGAGGAACAACGCCACGGCTGGCAGATGGCCTACGTCCTTTGCAACTATTTCGGAGACCAGGGAATCCGTGAAGCGCAAAAATTGCTGGAGCGAAACTCTGCAGCAAATCCAATCCGCGGTGAATCGGACCGTCCTCGTCTTCTAGGTTCCTTCAATGAACCAATTGACAACTGGCTTGATTTCTTTTGCTTCACTCACTTCATTGACCGAGATGGTAAGTTCCAACTGAAAATGTTGAGCACCTCTTCATTCAAACCTCTTGCAGCAAGTATGGGCCCTATGCTAAAGGAAGAATCCTTTCACCTTGGCACCGGAGCAAATGGCTTGCGAAGAATAGTCAAGCAGGGAGTAATTCCTGTGGCACTGTTACAGAAATACATGAACAAATGGGTTTCAACCGGATTAGACCTGTTTGGTGTTGATGAATCAACCTCAGCACAATGGGCTTATGTTTACGGAATCAAGGGCAGATATGATGAGCGAGAGGCGGGCATTCCTGCCGACCGTGAACACCTAAACGAAGAGAGTCGAATGCACTACTTTGATGAACTCGCCAAGGAGATGGAGCGAATTAACAAAGGTCGCCACGAAGGCCAACCTGAATTATTCATCCCATCCGATAACTTCAACCGCAGTGTTGGCAAGTTTGTTGATATCAGAACAGATGTTCACGGTGAACCATTTGAAGGAGACGAAGAGGCATGGACACAATACCTACATGAAAATCTGCCTAATGATGAGGATGTGGCTGAACTCAATGAATACTTCAAGGAAGAGTGGATTCAGTACCGCGAGTGGAAGGACTGAGGTGATGATACCATGCAGGCATTCGCCCTGCTAAATGTGAACCGAGAACGTTTGAAACCGTTCTTTTCGCGAGTGCCTGAATTATTTGAGGCACACCATCATCATGCAACCCAGAATGATGCTGGATATGAGGAATTATTGTATCGTGTGTACAGACCTTACACAGGGCATATGTTGGATATGATTGACAAGTGGATGGGCACTGAACAGCGCTCCTGGCCAGTAGATGTAGAACGAGAGATTATGCTCATGTTGTACGCAATTCGCTACCCTGACACACTACTTCTTGAGAGCCTGTCCGATGAAGCCAGTGCTGATATGACTAGAATCTCAGGATACCTACACTTCTTGCACCACACCTACACGATATGGGATGAGGATACACGTAAAGGCCTAGAAAAGTTAGGGTTTGGAATTCCAACAACTGACAAAGTTGATGCGTTCACTTATGGCGCTTATATTTCTAGTATTGAACTAGTAAAGGAGTTGGCTCCATTTACCTGTTTCTTGGAACATGATGTGCCGCGGCAGAGATTGTTTCAAGCGGCTTTGGCCGCTTATGGACGCGAAGCTTGATTTCAAAGGCATCAGCAATTGTAATGGCGTCGGCGTGGCTCGGCAATGACATGGAGATTCGCTCTGTTGCCGTTATTGGTGCTGGGACAATGGGTGCTGGAATTGCTCAGGTGTGTGCCCAAGCCGGTTGGCAAACCCGCCTTTTCGATGCCTTTCCAGAAGGATTAGAAGCAGGAATGGCTAGAATTGATTCCTTTTGGGATAAAGGAATTGCTCGTGGAAAAACCACATCTGAACAAAAGGCAGAATGGCAAGCAAACTTGACTGCTGTTAACGACATGGCAGAAGCAGTCTCTGATGTTGATTTAGTGATTGAGGCAGTACCTGAAATCATGGAGTTAAAACAACAAATATTTGCTGATTTAAGTCGATTTGCCCCCTCTCATGCGATTTTAGGGACTAATACATCTGGCCTATCAATTGGTGATATTGCCAAGGCCTCTGGACGCCCTGAACAAGTGATAGGAATGCACTTCTTCAATCCAGTTCCAATCATGAAATTGCTCGAACTTGTTCGCCATGATTCAATTTCAGACGAAACAATAGCAACTGCCCGAGCAGTTGGTGATGCAATCGGCAAAACCACCATCCTAGTCAATGATGTTCCGGGTTTTGCTACTAGCCGCCTCGGAGTCGTCATCGGCAATGAGGCTATTCGAATGCTTGCAGACGGAGTCGCCTCGGCCAGCGACATTGATACAGCAATGAGACTTGGCTACAAGCACCCAATGGGTCCACTGGAATTGACTGACCTTGTCGGTTTGGATGTCCGATGTGACATTCTCAACAACTTGGCAGAAGCGTTTGGGGATGATTCGTATCGCCCGCACCCATTACTCGTGAAACTTGTTGATGATGGTGACTTAGGAAAGAAGACTGGAAAGGGATTCTACGACTGGACAAGTGGCGAGAAGGTTGAGAGAAATGGCACATGAAAAAATGCTCTATCTTTGGTCATTATTGGTTGAACAAGTTAAGGAAAACACCCTTGGACTTAGAGTTAAAAGAGATGAGGTGGGCGACTTCCGACTAACACGTGAGGATGGGAGATCTTTCTGCAATGTGGTTGCTTTTCGCTCGCATGTGAGTGTTTTCGTCCTTCCAAGTGCATATCTGCCAGACCTGATTCCAGCAACATTGTTGGCTAGGAAATCTGGGGTGGTTACTTTCAAATTTGGCGATGAAGATGACCCACTCTTGCCGATGGTCGGTGAAATGATTGGTCGTTGCTATGCGGCTCGCGACCTCTACTGATTGAACTTGAAAACTCAATCCGTGAAGTCTTGGACCTATTCCCCAATAGTCTCCCCACAATTTCTATATGAAAGGGGGGGGCTACGATAGGTATGCACCGCCCCACAATTTTGATGACTATCTTGATTCTATTCAGTTCACTTGCTGGATGTACATTGCCGGAAATTTCCCCAAGTCCAGATGAGCCAGCATGCACAGGCATGGAAATTTCTCCTTTTTTTACACTTGAGGAGTATAATATGGATGACAGCACCCTTGGCATGGATCAGCCAGTTCCACCACGATTACACCGCTCTGCAGACATCTTAGCGCGTTCGGGAAGTGGCGATGAGCCAACTTTGGGCGAGGAAGGTCCGGATGTGGCCATGAGCCAAGAGGTTCTCTTCTCCTTAGTCGGTGATGACCGTTACAATCGAACCTACGAACTTGATGCAATCAGTGGATTCAAGCCTTTGTTGGATGAGAACTTCAGCCTTGCATTCTCGGTTGACATGACCTCCGTGGGCAACGGGTTTGGTGGCACTTTCAGAGTTGAGCATCAAGTTTTTCGAAACCACGTCGCGGGTGACGTATTCTTCGCTCTCCCTGATTACTCACTGAGCGGCCCCGCTACGCCAGCCAACTTCCATTTGGACGCTACTGGTATGGGAGCTACTTTGTCAATGGATCCATGCTTTTCAACGAACCAACGCGACGTTGATCTTGGCCCCAATGTCTCACGACATGGCATATGGCTCGACAGCGTTTATGACGACATTGATGGCCTCTCATACGACATACTTGGACCTGAAGGACACCTGCTGTTCTCGATTAGCAAATCAGCAGCGGTTGATCCTACACTCTCTACTAATCTCCCTGTAGATACCAATGGCGCGGATATTCTGATGTACGAGCCAGGTGGTTTAATCACTACTTTCGCGAAGCATTCTGATTTAGGCTTGGCCACAGATGATGAACTGGATGCTCTCATCGTATTTGATGATGGAGATAAGGTATTTGGCAGCAAAGATCTCATCCTGTTCTCTCTAGCCACTGGTTCAACAACTCTGACCTCAATGAACTGGTCGGGTGCGGATGTATTCCAAGTGACAGGGGATGGGACTATCTCTTTCTTCTCAGGTCACGGACTACATGGTTTGGATAGAGCTGACGAACTCAACGCCCTAGGACTCATACGTGTGAGTGAGGGTGGGCCTTTGATGCACAACCCCGAAGGCTGGGAAACTACTCCACCAACCGATTCTTGAATAAGTCGTATTCATGCACTAGATTCCGAAATCTGGATCTCGTTTATTGAGGAAAGCATTGACGCCTTCTGAGAAATCTTCTGTTTGACTTGCCCCCACGATACCTTCCTGCTCAAGGCTGAGTTGAGTTTCAAAATCATTGTAGGACTGGATGTCTAGTAATTGCTTAGTTCCCGCTCGGCTGGATTTAGCCCACTTTCCCCAAGAGATTGCCACTTTCAGAGAACGCAAAATCAAATCGTCTGGTTCAGCCAACTCATCAATTACACCAAGTTCTAATGCCTCTTCACCGGTCCATGTTTCATTATTGAAAAAGAACTTCTTAGCCCTCTGTTGACCAACGAGCCGAGGTAGTAACCACGTAGTACCACCATCAGGGCTCAAACCAAGTGAAAAGAAAGCAGCAGCGATTTTGGTTTGTTGAATTGCTATACGGTAATCAGCTGCTAATGCGAGACCCAACCCACCACCTGCAGCGGCACCATTCATCGCTGCTACATAGACAGTATCTGATTGTCGGATTCTAACTAATAAAGGATGCAAAATATCCGTTAACCCCTGCACTAAATCAGATATTGTACCATCATCACAACATTCTCTAAATTCATTGATATCGGCACCAGCACAGAAAAACTTGCCAGTACCTGTTAGTACGAATGCACAAATTTCTTCGTCATCAATTAGTGAATTAATAGTTTGAGAAATTGTTGTCATTGCCTCAATACTGAAAGCATTTTGAGCAGATTCTGCAGTTAGAGTGACTAATGCAACCCCACCGTCCAGCCGTTCAACACTGAGTGCCATGAGCGGCCGTTGAGGTTACCCCTCTTGAAATGCATGAAACCATAAGAGATTGCAGTGTGGCGCAACACATGATGAACAGAGAGGAACTCTACATCAATGGAGAATGGGTTGCTGCAAGCGGCGAGGGTGAAATTGACGTTGTTAACCCAGCAACTGAACAAGTCATTGGTTCAGTGCCAATTGGTTCCCAAGCAGATGTCGACGCAGCAGTAAATGCCGCTTCCACAGCATTTCAATCATGGTCACAAAGTTCCATTGAAGATAGGGTTGGATATCTTAACGCACTTTCAGCAGCCTTCAAAGACCGAGGTGAAGAACTCGCCCAACTTATCACAGCAGAAGTTGGCACACCAATTGGTTACAGCAGAATGGCGATGGTTGGAACCCCTCGAGTGGTGGCCCGCTCGTACGCTAAGATGTTGGAAAACTTTGAGTGGGAAGAAGAGGTTCGTAACTCTCTAATTGTCAAAGAGCCCGTTGGAGTATGCGCATTTATTACTCCATGGAATTTTCCCCTTCACCAGATAATTGGTAAGGTTGCTCCAGCAATTGCTGCGGGTTGCACAATGGTGCTAAAACCATCCAAAGAGGCACCTCTAAACGCCTTCATTTTGGCTGATATAATTGACGATATTGGCTTGCCTGCTGGTGTTTTCAATCTAGTAAGCGGTCACGGATCTGAAGTTGGTGAACATCTTTCAAGTCATCCGGAAGTCGATATGGTATCATTCACCGGTTCAACTTCTGCAGGAGTTAGGGTGAGTCAGGCTGCAGCACCATCTGTAAAACGGGTTACACTCGAACTTGGTGGTAAAAGCGCAAATGTCATTTTAGATGATGCTAACATCGTTAGAGCAGCAAAATCATCAGTTGGCGCCTGTTTTGCTAACTCTGGTCAAACCTGCTCTGCTCTAACTCGGCTCATTATTCCTGAAAACAAAAAGGAAGAAATTATTGAAATCATCACTAGCCGAGTCGCTGGTTTCACTACTGGAGACCCACTGGATGAAAGCACCCGTTGTGGGCCAATGGCCTCAGCAAGACAACAAGCAAGTGTTAGCGATTTCATCTCTAGCGGGATTTCAGAAGGTGCAACTTTACTCTCAGGTGGCGAGGGAATGCCTGATGGCATTGAGGTTGGGTTTTTCGTCAAGCCTACTGCCTTTGGAGATGTGACCCCTGACATGAAAATTTGGAATGAAGAGGTGTTTGGTCCACTTCTTACTATCACGACTTACAGAACTGAAGAAGAGGCTTTGGCTCTAGCAAATGATTCAGAGTACGGACTTTCAGGAGGGGTTTGGTCTGAAAATGAGGATAGAGCACTTTCTTTTGCAAAACAAATGCGAACTGGGCAAGTCAGTATTAATGGAGGGCCATTCAATATCTCAGCACCATTTGGTGGTTACAAGATGTCAGGAAATGGAAGGGAACTAGGTATTCATGGCTTGCAAGAATTCCTAGAATTGAAGGCGATTCAACGCTGAAGTCAAAGCGTCTATACGATAAAGAGTCTGTTAGGAATACAAGGGATGAACACAATGACTGGTGGTGCAACCAACCGTGCCCCTCGCTTACTGTTGATTTCAGGGGTATCTGGAGTTGGTAAATCAACGCTCGCCACCAAAGTTGCATCGGCTCTAAATTTTGATAGAATCGCAGGTAGTGATACTGTTCGAGAGGTCCTTCGAACTGCCACAACACCTTCAGCAAATCCTGCGTTATTCCGGTCAACTTTTTCAAATGGCGCAACAGGTGATTCTGCTACTGATTGGTTAGATGCTTGTTCAGCAGTCGAAACAGGGCTTGAAGCAGTAATATCACGGGCTCGGCGAGAAGGGATTGATTTGATTGTAGAAGGTGCTCACATCATCCCATCAAATCGTATCCTAGCAGATTGGAAAGACCAGGGTGGGGTTGCAATCGGCTTGACTCTGACAATTGATAATGCTAGTATCCACCAAGAAAGAATTGAGTCTAGGGAGGTACATTCTCATCGTGGAGCATCTCGTTACCTCGCCTCTTTTGAACGCATACGTCAAATCCAAGCGGCACTAATTACAAGAGCAAAGGGTGCTAGTTGGAAAGTGATTGACACACACCTTCAAGATGAGTTGGTTGAGAAAGTAAGGCAACAACTGCATGAAGAATGGTACAAACTACGGTGATCACATGGGTGAGACTCGGTCCCAGTCTAATTCGTGTTTCTGGCATCTAATCAGTTTCGTTCTACTCTGGGTGGCCGCATAGCGTGCATCGCAAGAACTTCGGCCGTAACCGGGTGCTCCAGCCTTCTGCGGCATATACTCCAGCCGACGAGCAGGAAGTGCTGGATATCCTCGACCGACACCACGGCCAGAGCATCCGCGCTGTCGGTAGATTGCATAGTTGGAGCGAGGCGGTCCTCGGCGACGGCGTGCAGCTGGACTTGCGACGCTTGAACAGCGTCCTACTCGAGCCTGATGGCGACCAGTTCGTTGCCACGGTTGGGGCTGGTTGCCAGATTAAGCGCCTTCTCAAAGAACTGAATCGCGGCGGCGCTACCCTGCATTCGTTGGGTCTAATCACAGTACAGACGATTGCCGGCGCAATCTCCACCGGAACTCACGGTTCGGGACGCCACAGCATGTCGCACTACGTCGAAGAGGTGCGGCTGGCGCGATATGACGAATCCACTGGACAGTCGTTCATCGATGAGTTGAGCGCTGGAGAACCGTTACTGGCAGCTCGTTGTTCATTGGGTTCGCTCGGAATCATCCTGTCCGTGAAAATTCGATGCCGCCCACAGTACAACGTGCAGGAGCATTTCACCGAGTCTCGACAACTGGAAGACGTTCTGGATGCCGAAGCATCATATCCAATCCAGCAGTTCTATCTCATCCCTTGGCGCTGGTCCTACTTCATTCAACACCGACGTGAAGATGCCGGTAAACGATCACGCCTCTCCAAGCTGTACCGCCTCTACTGGTTGAGTGTAATGGACTATGGCCTACACCTACAGATATTGTTCCTAGAACGCATGCTGAGAAGCCGGCGCATGATCCAGTTTGCTTTTCGTCGCATCGTCTCGGCATTCCTAATTCGCAAGTGGAAGGTCACGGATCGTTCCTCGTCCATGCTGGTGATGAAGCACGAAGCCTTTCGCCACATTGAGATCGAATTGTTTGTGCGCCGAGACCAGTTGGCCGATGCGCTCAGGTTCACCCAAGAAGCCATCAAGGTTGCTGCCGGGAAAGAATCAACATTGTCAGCAGACAACCAGCAGAAAATCGATGAGCACGGCATGCAAGAATCTCTGGATGAGCTTCAAGACCAGTACTGCCACCATTACCCAATCTGCGTGCGGCGGGTGCTTCCAGATGACACCTTGATATCGATGGCCAGTGGTGGAAATCAGGATTGGTACGCGCTGAGCTTCATCAGTTACGCTAGACCAGCCAGGCGTGCCGGTTTTTCCCTGTTCGCGAACTTCATGGCACAAAGCATGTCACGACTCTTCCAAGCGCGTCCCCACTGGGGGAAAATCTGTCCCTTGGAGGCTAACGAACTGACAGCCCTCTACCCCAGATTCGATTCTTTCCGCACCGTCTGCGCTTCGCTTGACCCGAAAGGCGTTTTTCAAAATGACTGGACAACAGCGTTGCTAGAAGCAGATGGTAATGTGGCAGATATACCTTGAACGGCTATGCTGACCTTAATCGCGGTGTGTGGAGTCAACGGAAATCAATGTGATTCCATAATCCGATGAGGAACGGTGGGAACGACTCCGTATGGTCACTAGGTGAACTTCTCAATGGCCTTGCGCACCATCTGTTTGACCATGTATGTTCCTTCCTCTTTACCTTCTGTAAAAGAATGAGTCATGTTAGGTCAACGACCACAGAATAGGCTGTTGTTTTCAGACGCGCTCCACGATCAGCGATACCAACCTCACAAGTGATGGTGAATACGCCGCTGTTATTTGTAGCACCAATATCACTCAATATTATCTCAACGCCACGATGCTCTCCATGACGCATTAGGTCGGCAGATGTTGAATTTGCTGCTGCGTCAATCGCTTCTTGCCAATCAGCACCATCTGCTACCAAAGTAGTAGTTCGATTCTCAATAGTTGGTTGCCAAACTTCTGCAAAAGAATCCGTCACTTCTAAGACTTCACCACTGCTAATATCATATGGGTCTCCGAGCGAAGCAACAGAAACTCCAAACCAAGCCATGGCTAGAAGTGATAACATCAAAATAATGCCAGTTGCTAACAACATTTGGCCTGACTCATCACGTATTCGCCTCATCATTAGGCACCACCGCCAACATACCAGACTTGAAGAGAAACCGTCCACACATCTCCAGAGTCTCCAACCAACTTGTGAACACTTAATGTTCTACCATCTGGCGTACTTCCTTGACCATATCTAGCTAAGTCACCCTCATTTTTAGCGACCCAACAATTACCCTGTACTTGCCCAGGAAGCCCCTGTAATAATTCATTACATGTACCATCTAAATCACCTGCTGATAGGCTTTCCCCAAGTTGGTTAGTGTGGCTAGTTGGGTCGTCAGCTACTACTCCCATCTGCTGAATAAATGCATCTTCTGCAGCCAATTGTAATTGACCATCTGAAGATGCTGAAACGGGGTCAGGAATCTCTAGTTGTAGGATGAAAGTTGCTGACATAAAAAATAGCCAGAAAAGTGTCAACATCTCCAACACATGGACTTGTGCAAGTGGATTTTTTGATAGCTGTCGCTGATTCATTGACTAATCACCCGGGAGAAAAGTAGCCAAGTGCGGGATTCAAACCCATGTCCCCTGGAACTCCTAACAAATCAGGTGAAAATGCCACGAAATTGAACGCAATAGTTGAAATCATTAACATCATTCCTGCGTGTTTCATACCACTAGAAATCCTACCTGTAGCCATCAATCCAGCCATCGCCCCGTTGCCGAGACCTTGTGCAGATACGCCATAGAAGAACACAACTAGGAAAAACAGTGGGTCAATTGCGCGAATCACCATGTTTCCAATTTGGGCGCTATCATCGCCTGAATTTGCTGACGAAATTGCTGGAATGAAAACTTTCGCAAGGACGATAATAACCCCTAGGAAAACGAAATATGATGTCCAAATAACTGCAATATATGAGGCAATTGTTCGTTCTCTTTCACCTTCTAGGAATTTAATTTCACGACTATCATTAGCAGCAGTAACTAAGATATCAGAAATTTTTCCTCCTGCTCTATTCGCCTCGCCAATCAAACTAATTGCTCGTTTGACGAGCGGAGTCCCTACCCTATCAGCGAATAGAACAATCACATCTCCAAACGCTACACCCCATGATAATTGTTGGGACATTTTCTGAACTTCATCATTGAGAGCCCCATATTCTGAATTCGCCAATGTTCTAACCGCTAATGTCATCGACAATCCTCCTTTCCAATATTCTGCTAAATCACGAAGGAAGTCGGGGAATTTCTCTTCCATTGCATTGATTGCTTTCATCTTCTTATCCCAGTATACAGCACCAGGATAAACGAGGAAAATGAAACCATAACCAAAGAAATTGATGAAGATTAAAGGCCTTAGGTTGAATGGGCCAAGGAGTACTTCTGGCCCTATAAATTGATTTTTATTATTCATCCAATCTGGAATACCATCGTAAGTATCAACCTCAATTGTAAGTGTAAACTCTTTCATTCGAGGAAAGCTTCTATCAAACTGAAGCCAAACTTCCCATCCTTCACCAGGGAGGGCATTCATGACTTCTAAGTAACATTCACCCTCTTGATTAGTGACTGCACTAACCGAATAAGAGGTACCAAGACCCCCTCCTGTAGACGGTTCCCATATTTTTATTGTAAACGGGAAATCCTCGTCGGCTTTCGCAACACATGACATCCGCATTTCTTGAGGAGGATGAGAAAGAGTACCTAATCTCTCAGGCGCAATACCTGTAACGTCAAACTGTTGACCTCGTCCCGGCCCATTCACATTATCCCACTCAACTATCATTGATTGAGTGGAAATCCTCTCTTTGGTAAAGAAACAAGATTCATTTTGTGTATAATCTGGCAACGCCATATTTGGATCAAAGCCACACGCTGAGTTAATGAATACAGGATTACCATTGGCCGGAGCAGGCGCTAATATTCCAAAAACTAAGCTAGCATTGAGTGCCCAAAAAGCGAGGAGAACAATCCCGAGAAGGGCTGAGGAAATTGTAATTACAAGGAAATTACGTCGCGTGTTATCGTCCTTGGGGAAATCAAGGTCAACACGAATCTTCTTTTTCTTACTTCTTCTTGCCATATCTCACCCCCCTCTCACATCTCCATCTCTTTACTCATCATGTAAATCAAGATTGAGTAGGCAATGTGGATCATGGGTAGCACCCCAAGTACAACTCCATAAACCATTGTTTCGGAAATTTGGGAACCTGCACCAGACACCCAGAACATGATGACTAACATTACAATTAGGAAAAGTGGCATCGCTACAGCCACCACAACATACGACTCCGCCATCATTGCTAATGCCTCAAGGAATACACCTAGCCTAATGCGGTTTTCACGCATGTAATGCTCTGCCCTATTTAGGAAATAAATTTTCAAACTACCTCCAGACGATAATGTACCTACCATACCCTGGAAAAATTCTGACACCCAGGGGGATGCCGCACGACCAACTGAAAGTCTGATAGCAGTCACTAAGTCCATTCCAAGTAGAGTGATATCGCGATAAATCATCGCCGAATCATAAGCAATATCACCATAAATTTCCTGGTTTACTGCAAGTGATTTGAAAATATTTGCTGGAGTTGCATTGGCTGCTGACATCGCCGCCGTATACGATGCAGCATAAGGGAGATACTTCTCAAGAGCCTCTGAACGCTCTTTCTTAATTCGTTCAGCGGCACCCAAGAAATGCTTGTATGAGAACCATGGTCCAAAGAAACCACAAACTGCAATCAATCCGAATCTCACTGTACCAGAAATTTCTTTTGTTGTATAATGAGGGCATCCCCCATAAGCAATTACCGCGCCATCTGGGCCCTCTCCACTCCAATCTAAACTTGGATCAACATCATTGGCATTCCAGAATGCCCAATCAATGCAGGGATAAATTGACTCGGGGTTTTGCATATTTTCCCACAAGGCAAATGCGCCGATTTCTGGTAACAACGCTAAAACTAGAACTCCGATGAAAATACCAAAGGCAACTACCGTAGACATGATTGCCGTGGCTTTGTAAACTTCAGGCATAATACGAATATCTGCTTGCAAGAGAGTTTTCTGAAGTTCTTCATCTGCTCGAACACTTTTTCGTAAAAAGCCACCTAGTATAGCATTGGAGAAACGTTGCCAACCTGAAAGAATCATTCCGTCAAAGCGGATTTTAGTTTCCTCCGCCTCCTTGGCCAATCATTTCACCTCTCACTGGAGACCATCAACTCTCGCAAGAACTGCTTGTGGCCTAACATAATATTCAGTGATTATTTGAGCAACTTGGTCGGCTTTGCGAATATCATTGAGGACCATCCAATCAAGGATTCGCTTACGAGTGCGTAATTCATCCCTCATTCTTTCTTGTGAATAATTGATTTTAACCATGATTTTCTCTAGAACATAGGATTTACCGGAGAAATCAAAGTCATCTCTTCCGGGGTCCCACTTGAAAACCTCGTTGGTAATAACTTCCAAACTGTGGGGGTCAACACCAACAATCTCAACAATCTGCTTGGCGCGCCTGACACGCCGGCCGTTGATTCTAGTTTGAATCTGAATTACACAAGCTTCCAAAGCAGGGAGTAGAACTCGAGGAATGTCAATTGGCTTGTTCTCTAATCTGTGAACTAATGAAGGAACAGAGTCAGCGTGGACAGTTGAATATGAACAGTGTCCAGTTGCCATCGCTTGGAACAGCACATAAGCTTCTGCCCCACGAATCTCACCTACAATGATGTATTCTGGTCGCTCTCTCAGAGCAGCCTTCAGTAGTTCGAACTCTCCAATTACACCTTCATCGGTTTCACCACCAAAACCTTGACGAGTTAATCCCGGAATCCAGTTCGGGTGGGGGATGTTAACTTCACGAGTTGATTCAATACTAACGATTTTCATCTGCCATGGAATAAACAGTGCCATTGCATTGAGGGTGGTGGTTTTACCCGATGCCGTTCCACCAACAAACAGCATTGAGATACCTTGCTGGAAGCCAATCCACAAGTATGCAACCATTAGTGAGGTCATTGTTCGGAATGCAACAAGGTCGCAAGGTGAGAAAGGGTCTTCACGGAATCTACGAATACAGAAAGTTGAACCTCTGGTTGAAATTTCATAACCCAACTTCATGACAATTCTTGAACCATCCATCAGGGTTGCGTCAAGCAACGGTTCTGCAACAGAAATGTGTTTACCACAACGTTGTGCCAACTTGATAACATATGATTCCAATTCATGATCAGTAGGCCATAGTATTGATGTCTCTACCGACTCAAACTTTCGATGGTAAGCGAAAATAGGAATTCCTGTACCATCTAAAGATACGTCCTCAACATTTGCATCATTCATCAGTACATCCATGCGACCATAACCAATCAAATCACGCTTCAAGTAGTAAAAAATCTTGGAGCGAGACTTCTTTGTGATTTTCAGACTATAGGACTTGATGATTTGGTCCATTGCCGCCCGCAAATAACCCTCTGGATCAGTATCAATTTCATCAATATCTGCGGTCAGGGACCGAACGAAAATATCCATTATTTCTTCAAATTGTGACTGTTCCTTCTTGTTTAGAGGTGGTTCAATCGCTTGGTAAAGAATGTTCAATGTCCTCAAGTCACGAACAACCCTAGCAAAAGAATGAGGTGGTGAAACTGGGTACTTATCAAGTTCCTCATATTGTTGCTGTTGACGCTTTTTGCGTTGGCGTTGTGGTCGACCACGTCCTTTTCGTGCCATGTCCAAACCTCCGTCTCCGCTTACCTGACCGTTGTCTTTTCACTATAACCTTTGGTTATAGGAAATGGCTTTGGAATTGAACTATCCATTATTGGTGATTGGACAACACAGCATATTCAGGATTTTGTGTATTAACTATGCAACAATAATAATTAATTTTCAAATGGTCTTCGGCCCCATCTTCTGTTGAGCATCATTAGGAATGCAATTCCGAGTATAATTAATCCTGCGCTGACACCTAGGATTCCACGCAATCCTTTGCCTGCAGCATTCTCTTCAACTAATACCGAAGTGGTCGCATTCAACCCCTCCTCTGAAACCATCTGACCCCAGTTTTCGTAAATTGTCATATCACCTTGAGTGAACGAAATGAGGAATAGAGCAAGAAGAGGAATGATTGTACCAATGTAGAACCACGCCATAATTGAAATGTCAAAAATTGCCTTATTAGGACGGGGACCCATCAATAACGCGGTTAGACTAACAATGTAAATTGAATTAGCAATCATGACTATGAGTGCTGCTGGTAATGCCCATAATTGGTCTAGCACCATTGCCATCACAAACAAGAAAATAACTGATATCCAAGTTGTAATCAAAAAGTATACGACAATTTTTGCTCGCAATAATTGTGGTAGTGCAACAGGAAATCCATTGAGGTAATCTGGTGAATCCATGCCATTTAACCATGAGTAAAATTGGAACCCAAAAAAGCCGAGAAACGGTGCGTAAGAAAGTAGATTGAACGGAATTGGGAATGATGCAAAATCAACTAACCAAGCCAATAATAAAAGGAAAAGAAGAGGGACGGTGTATGAGATAAGCATCTTTACTAATGTATTTGAACGCCACAAATCAACCAAATCTTTAGCCACTAATAGACGCAACATTCCATTACCCAGGAACGGAAGTTTCTCCCAAATAGGTGTGAATAATTCGCTCTTCGATGTAACCTGAATTTCAAAATCATCCGGTACTAAATGAGCACCAATGTATGCGAGCAAAAATGAGAATGGAATTGTTACTAAGGGGATCCAATGTTGATGTGAATATTGGTACAACATACCAGGAATCAAAAATTTAATGTCAACAATTTGCAACGCACCAAGTAATCCAATTGAAATCCCAATTGCCGGAATAGTGTAAGACCATTTTCCCCCCCGACTAAAAAGTGCAGAAGCGATAAACGAAAGCGCCAAACCTTCAGTTAATGTGGTGGTCAAGGCAAACAGTACAACTGGAAGTGATGCCCATTCAAGTGGCGTTGAAAGTCCCGCATATTGCTCAAGTAAAATACCTCCACCCATGCCAATAACTGCTGGAACTAGAAGCATCAATACGTAGTAGGATACCTCCTTTGCATAGTATGCAAAGTAATTGGTTACTAAGTCAAGCGGTTGTACAGCAGGGATTGCAAGCAGGTAATTTTTCCCACCTGCTCGTTGAGAAACCATGACTCTACCAATGAAAGCAAAGGAGCCCATTGATAACGAAAATGCAAAGATTCCACCATGCATGTATAATTTCAATTGGTCCCAAGAAAATGCTTGCTTTTCGGCCTCTGCTGTAATCAATACTTCTCCGGTAAGATACCTCAATCCAACCGTCAGTATCAGTGACAATAGTGCTAACATTACAGGAAAGAGGGCAATATGTCGCTTTTTAGCAAAATCAATATTTTGTCGCCATTCTTCCTTAAACATCATTCTAAAAGTAACCCAAAATGAATCTGCAAGTAGAGGCGGGCGATAATCAGTGAGCACCCTCACTCCTCCTCACTACCTTCCATCGCCTCAATGTCGACAAACGATGCGCCTACGAGTCTTATGAATACATCTTCAAGAGTTTCATCAGGATTGTTTTTCAACTCATCAATGGTTCCTGAAGCTAACACATGTCCGCGGTCAATAACAGCCACTCTTGTGCACACTCTCTCAGCAACTTCGAGAATATGGGTGCAGAGAAATATAGTACCACCATCAGCAACTATTTCCATCAATAAATTACGACACTTTCGCTGGTAAATCGGGTCAAGATTGACGAAGGGTTCGTCTAAAAAAAGTAATTTTGGGTCGTGGATGAAAGCCCCTGCGAGCATCACTTTTTGGCGCTGGCCTTTTGACAAATCCTTGCATAGAGTGTTTCTCTTGTCCGGTATACCAAACCAATCTAACCAATAAGTAACCTTTTCGGGAATTTCATCTAAACTTCTAAGCCGGGCCACAAATTCAAGATATTCTGCGGCTGTGAGAAATGATGGGGGGCTTTCAGATTCGGGTACAATCCCAACATTAGCCTTCACCATTCGAGGGTCTGCTCTTACATTGATTCCTAAAACCCTAGCACCACCCATGGTGGGTCTGAGTTGACCTGTTAGTAACTTGATGAAAGTGGATTTACCAGCCCCGTTGGGCCCGAAAACACCGAAAAATTCCCCCGCTGCCACCTTCACATTTAATGGATGAAGAGCGACAAAATCGCCAAATGCCTTTCCAAGGTCCTTTGCTTCAACTAGTGGTATATCGCTTTCTGACAGAATCAATCCCTCCGCTCAGATACCCTTCCATTCAGGGTTCTCTCGATTAAGAAATGCGTTTACGCCTATCTCCATATCTTCAGTATCAAACAGTGCGCAGAATAAGTCTCTTTCAAATTCTAAACCTTCTGCCATCCCACGTTCTAGCGCACCTCTTACGGCTTCTTTAGCCGACTTGATAGTTAGTGGTGATTTAGTGGCCAAAGTTGTTGCTAATAGCATCGTGGTGTTTTGCAGTTCTTCTGGTTCACAAATACGATTTACAAGGCCGATTCGATATGCTTCTGTGGCTGACACCATCTCACCTGTCATCACCATTTCAATTGCCTTCCCGTAGCCCAACAATCGGGCTAAGCGCTGGGTTGCTCCGCCGCCGGGTATCAATCCAAGATTGATTTCAGGAGTGCCGAAATTAGAACGGGTTGAGGCGATGCGTAAATCGCATGATAGAGCGATTTCACTGCCACCACCTAATGCGAATCCATCAATTGAGGCGATAGTGGGTATTGAGAGATTCCATATCGCTTCCCAAGCGTTATCCTCAAAATTTGCCCGGATATCTTTTGATTTCTTACCAACAAATTCTGTAATATCTGCACCTGCAACAAAAGCTGGAGGTTTTTGTCGCTTGCCTTCTGTAGCAGGTTCGGGGCTAGCACCACGAATAACGACAACTCTGACATCAGCATCATCTTCTGCAACTTTGCAAGCGGCTTTCAATTCTGCAACAACTTCATTGTTTAATGCGTTCAACTTGTTTGGTCTATTGATTGTCCAAACTTCAATTACGCCACCAGAAGGAAATGATCCTTCAACAGGAACTCGATCAATAATGAGAGATTCAGACATCTTATCACCCAATTTCATCTCTCATCGCATCTAACTTTGATTGGCTAATTGTTGGAGGTGGAGGCATAGGCAAACCATCTGGCGGCGGTGGAAGTGGGAGTCCTTCAGGTGGAGGAGGTAATGCATCAAGTTCCACCTCAACCTCCTCTTCAAATTCACTAGCAGCAACAAACCCTGTATCAAGAGGGATTCTCATTTTGAGAATCCTAGCATTATCTACTCGAACATATGTTGCACCATAAGGGTGACCAGGCTCAACTTGTTCTGGCTCATTTAGGACTGTTAATCCGTGTCCTGGTTTAGCAAGAGTTGCTAACAGGTCTTCACCATCATCTTGCTTAGACCACATACGAGCGGCAGAAGCACGAATCTCGGCTAACTGGCCGCGCCTGCGCATCTCAATTCGAGCCTTGATTTCTGCTCGTTGACCACGCCGCTCCTCAACGAATTCTTCAATATCAGCCTCTTCAACTTGTTCAGCACTTATGTCAACTACATACTCCTCAGCAACATGAACCTCTTCTTCAATTGCATCATCCTCAAGTTGTATTACGTCATCATCGGCATCATCCGATTGTGAACTATTCGACTCTGCAGACGCTGCGACTTTTCTATCTCGACGGCTGCCTCCATCTTCATCTTCAACTACCGCTTCAGGCAACTGAAATTCATCTTCTTTTTTTTCTGGTTGTGAACTAGATTGGCGCTTGCGAGGTTTCTTCTTCGGTTTTCCACCAGTCATCAACAAACCGGCAGCGAGTAACAATAGCGAACCAGTAAAGATGTATCCATACAACTCACTTTCCCACTCACCAGAGAGGAATAATTGGAATACGATGCCGAACAATAAAGCGAGATACAGTAGTACACGACCAAACGACATGACTCCCCCTCCACACGCGAGCAGATGTGACCCCTCTTTCACTATGACGGCTCAGCGCCTAAGCAAATCCAACTGCTTTTTTATGCTTTGCAGCGCTTTTGCTCGATGTGAAAAATCCTCTTTTTCTGGTCTGCTCATTTGTCCAAAAGTACGGCCTGATGCCTCGCCATCGGGTGAAAAAATGGGGTCATATCCAAAACCTGAATCCCCAAGTGTTTCACTCGTTATTGTGCCACGGCAAACCCCTACACCGAATACTAATTCCTCACCAGTGAAGAGTACTGCACAAGCGCGAAATTCTGCCCCACGATGAGTTATTTCTGACATCAAATTGAGAACCCCTGAAAGGCCAATTTGTTTTAGTACAGATGCTGAATTTACACCGGGGAAACCATTCAATTCATCAATGAAAAGGCCAGCATCTTCTACCAGAATTGAACCATTTTGACCAGATTGATTGAGATGTACTTTTGCTTGTTCGATTTTTGAAGTTGCAACATCTTTCAGACTGTCTGATTGTGGCTCTATTACAATTGGAACTTCGCCATCAATCAGGAACTGTTCCACTCGGTAGCCAAGAGGTTCGAAAAAGTGCCTTGCTTCTGCCAATTTTCCAGCGTTACCGGTCAAGAACAGGAGTCGGTTCACGACTTTCGCATATGCCCCATGCGGTTGATAGTTCCGACAGTTTTTCTTTCGCCAATATCAAAGGGTGGCAGATAGTGGCCCCCGATATGGAACCAAAATCGCTGTTGCTTGTTGCAATGGGGGGTGCGTTTGGAGCAGTTGCTCGTTACGCCATTTCAGAATGGATTCCAAGTGAATTTCCATGGAGTACTTTAGGAGTGAATGTGGTTGGTTCATTCCTATTAGGTGTGTTAATCGCTATGTCAATTATCAATGAGCAAGTTTCCCCTGAAATTCTTCTCCTTGTTGGCACCGGCGCACTAGGAGCCTTTACCACAATGTCAACCTTCAGTGTTGATGTGATTCAACTTATTGATTCCGGAAAACATATGCCAGCTTTCAGTTACATGATGGCTAACTTCACTCTCTGCCCACTCTCTGCCTTCATCGGTTGGAGATACATTCCAATGCTCTTCAGTTGAATCAACTAAGAGTGATAACGAACCCTAGAACGTATGATATTGTAGCGATTGATGACTTCTTTACTCTTTACAGGAGGAGAATCTGAGCCAGTGTAGGTGAGATTTTTAGCATTATTATAACCCTCAAGAACCCAATCCAAAGCCTCTTCGTGTTCTGGATGACTAGCACTTAGGCACTCACTGAGTACCTGTAAATCAAGCCCCATTCTCTCAACCTCTGTAGTTGATTGGGAAAGGCCAAAATCAATTAGAGAAATCCCCTTCTCACTATCCCAAAGTATGTTGTTGGTAGTTAGATCACCATGAACTGCACCCAGTGAATGGAGTTGACGAATCACATTTCCAACCTCGTGTAAAACGGACTTAACATCTATTTCACCACCTCTCAACACATCAACAAGTTGTGCGCCTGGCATGAGCGATTGAATCATTGTACCATTACTCATCTCACATGCTAAAAGGTGAGGGACTGGCAAACCTGAATTACACAGGCGTGCCAGCATTTTTGCTTCCGCAGCCATTCGATGGTTTGTCAGCCTACGGTCTAGAGCGGGGTCTCGGTAACCCCTCGGACGCCTCAATTTACGCACTGCTGCTAATCCCAAATATTGCCCATTAGAAACTTCAGCCTCAGCCCCTACGTGAATGATTTTACCCTGTTCCCAAGCCAACATAACGCTCTTCCACCCCTTTCCGACAGGTTCCCGGAGAATGGATGCATTCAAAGCGGTGGCGGCGACCGGTAGATATCCCGGGAGTGGTTGAATGCAGAGCCTGCCGCTGGCCATTTGCTCCATCTATGATGATGAATCAGATGCTGATTCAGACATAACCCGACAGAGAATTTTGTCTGCCAAACAGCAACTTGGTGACAAAGTGATGATTTTGGGGCATCACTATCAACGTGATTCAATCATTGAACATGCTGACGAAACCGGAGATTCCTTCCTACTAGCGAAAAAAGCCGCTGACTCCAAGGCTGAATACATCGTATTCTGTGGAGTCCACTTCATGGCTGAATCAGCTGACATATTGACTTCAGACGGGCAAAAAGTTGTGATGCCAAATGTCAGAGCAGGATGTTCAATGGCAGACATGGCTGACCTACCAGATGTTGAAGCGTGTTGGGATGAACTTCTCAATGAATGCCAACTTGAAGACCCTGCAATTCGTGAAAATCCAGATAGCCCAGCTGGCAAAGGAGAAGCGTACCTCGTACCTGTAACTTACATGAACTCAAGCGCGGACCTGAAGGCCTTTGTCGGTCATCACGGCGGGGTTGTGTGTACGTCCTCTAATGCTGCTGGAGTCTTAGAATGGGCTCTAGAGCGGGCTGGAGAAAATGGCAAAGTCCTGTTCTTCCCTGACCAACATTTAGGCCGTAACACTGCTTTAGCAATGGGTTACCAAGAGGAAGATATTGCAGTTTGGAATCCAATGTCCCAACCTGATTGGAATGACTTGAACACCTCAACGTTCGTACTCTGGCATGGTTACTGTTCGGTCCACCAACGCTTCACCGTTGAGCAGATTGATAATCTCCGCGAGGAGAATTCAGGTGCGTTGGTGATTGCTCACCCTGAATGTGAGCGAGAAGTTGTTGATGCATCTGATGCATCCGGTTCAACTGAGATGATTCGCAGATTCGTGGCTGATGCGCCAAGCGGTGCTGTAATTGGTGTAGGAACTGAAATTCACCTTGTCAAGAGATTGGACGCACAATACCCTGACAAAACGGTAGTATGCTTGGATCCCGGTGATTGTCCTTGCTCAACTATGTACATGATTCACCCAGCGTTTTTGGCTGATGTTCTTGAGTCACTTGTGACTGGAGAGGTAATCAATCAAATTGTCGTTCCTAAGCAGATTGCTGAAGATGCAATCTTGGCGCTCAATCGCATGCTTTCAATTAATGCTTGAACAAAAGCATCGCTTGAAGAATTACTCTTCTTCGTCTGGTGATTCGGTGTTTCCCCTTTGTCTTTGAATCATCCATAATGTTAACAACGGAATTAAGGCAATTATTGCTATTTGCATAGTCCGGGATGAGTATGGCTCAAAAGTTTCCTCAAGACTGTAGATTATCACCTTTGGTGGTTCCTCTCCTCCGCTATCTTGTAACCAAGCAATGTGACCTTCCATCACCTGTGGTGCAGTCTGATTGAACTCATCCTCAGTGTGAAGTTGATATGAACGGTTTTCCGAGATAATGTGGTATTTGACGTCCCAGTCTAATTCTGCATTGTTCGGGTCTATTGAATTGAGGCCCCACTTATGTTGCCAAGCAACCACACCGTGACCAATTGATGGGTTTGCAACGGGGAAAAGTGGGTCGCCAATAATTCGCTGCTCACCGGTGTCAAGATTCACCAACACTAGACGAGTGACTGCTGACAAATTAACTTCCGCAACTAGGTAATCATTGTCAAAAGAGATTGCTGTAATGCTTGCGTTGACATAGTCAACCATAGTGCCTGTAAATGCTAACACCTGCTCATCCTTTGCCGAATCAACAGTTGCGTTTACTTCGACCGATAGAGTGTTTTGCACACCATCTAGTGAGAGGATATTTGCTGTCAATGGTGAACTCTCTGTAACCCATGCTAAACTATTTCCTTCACCATCAATCAGAATTACATCATCATCAGAAATAGGTGTGAACACCTCGTTATACTCGGTGCTCTGCAAGTTGATAATAACACCATCATCGATTGCGAATAACTTGGCATTTTCCTCATCTGCATCATCAAGAAGGGCGAGGTCAGTGTAGAGTGGGCCTGTCGTTCTGCCGTCAGCATGAGTACCTGGGTTTGAAAACTTAAGAGTAATTATTCTGTAACCTTGCCAGACGATGGCGTGATTCTCCGAAATCAGCACTTCTGTTGAAGCATTCATAACACCCCATTGAGATTGGTTTCCATCTTCATTCAAATAAAGACTATCATGGTAAGTCCTATCGTTCTCAATGTCGATGATAACCGCACTCAAGTTACCGTTTTCGTCTGTATCAAGTGCAACCAACCAACCATCAGCTCCTGCAGCCGATTCGGGATAAGTTACTCCTTCTGCGGGGAAATCTTGGTGGGTTGCATCATACAACAATACCCCACCAGTCGTGGCCAACAGCAACATCACAGCAGTTCCAGTTTGAGTTGTTGACGGCGTTTTTATCCAATTCACCAACCTAGACATCCCACCTAATAGTACTCGTTTCGGATTGTTAAAATCCGCTAACAGCCACGCAAGGCGGGCATTGAAAGTCCGCTCATCAAACCTATACCACAGCCAAGCATGACACTTATCTGCTAAGTTAACCGCTAAGAAAGATACAACAATTCCGCCAACAATATCAACAAACCAATGGATACCAAGATAGACGATTGAAAAGGCAGTTACAATGATGTATGCGCCGACAAAATATCGATATTTCTTCCATCTCTCATCGTGGTCCCAGCGATGTAGCCCTAACCACACCGTGAAGGGTACACCGATGTGTAGGCTTGGCATGCCATTAGTGAAAGGGTCAATCCTAGTGAACCAGGTTTGGATCTCGGGAGTGAGGTGGTAGGCCAAAGCCTGCATTTCTGGAATATGGTCTCCTGTCACTCGAACATTGAAGAAAAGATAGAATGGAACTGCTAATGCATAGACAAAGAACATCGATAACAGGACTCTGTCTGCCATCCAACGGTCATCAAAATATGTGAAATAGAGTGATGCCGTATATGTCAATAGCATGTACCCCGCCACATAATAATGGGTTAAAACGAAGGTCAGCATGTCATTGAGGAATGTCTGTTGAACCCACAAAACCAAGTCACCTTCAATGGCGTAAATGAATGGGGTCATGTCTAGATGGGTGTTGGCCATCAAAATACGGTCTAAGCCGTCAAGCAAATCCTTCCATAAATAGATGCTGAATACTAATGCAATATGTAGCCAGTAGCGGCGAAACATATCAACAAAACCAGCGAGTGTAACTCGTTTCCCAGCAGGACGGAAAATCGGCATTAGCAGAATTCCACCAAGCAAAGAAGCGGTGACCCAAGTGATGTAAACTGCTGTCCCTGCCATGCTGACTCACCCCCGCTTACAGTTGTGCTTTTGGTGTGTTGCCTTTGGCAATTGCCCTCGGATGAACCTTATCAAAACCCTACTCTTTGCAATTTATTCTTACCAAATACTGATGCAATGATTGAAGAATGACCGCAATGTCGCCACATCAATGAGTGATTCACCGGTCTCCCATCATGATGGCACAGCCCCCGAGGAAAAGCCAGATTCGGCTTCTGATGAGCAGAAGGCTCAGATGGAACAAGCATATGCCCAAATGCGACGTAAATTAAGAATGACGCAGTTAGCTGAGAACGTTAAACACAAGGTCATGGTTCTTTCCGGAAAAGGCGGGGTAGGAAAATCAACTGTTGCTACAGGGTTAGCATTATCACTTGCTCAACAAGGCAAAAAAGTCGGTCTGATGGATATTGATATTACTGGGCCAAATATCCCAAAAATGTTAGGGATATCTGGGGCTGATTTACAAGTTGAAGAAGGCCAAATATTTCCTGTTGAGGGGCCTTTCGGAGTCAAAGTAATCTCAATGGCGTTTCTCTTAGAAGATGAAGATGCACCGGTCATCTGGCGAGGTCCAGTCAAGTTAGGAGCAATTCAGCAATTTATTGGTGATGTCGCGTGGGGTGACTTGGATGCTCTAATCATTGACTTCCCACCGGGTACTTCTGACGAGCCACTTACGGTAGCACAGTCTCTTCCAGAAATTGATGGAGTAGTAGTTGTTACAACTCCTCAAGATGTTGCACTGCTAGACAGTCGGAAATCAATTAACTTCGCAAAAACTCTAAAACTTCCATGTCTCGGAGTGGTAGAAAACATGAGTGGTTACACTTTACGCGGAACTGCTGAGCCATCCTCAAAACTAACCGTCCAAGGACCTCAAGGGGTTAGTATAAATGTTCAAACTGATGAAGAAGGAGATTGGTCAGTCCTTCTAAACCTCTTCAAGAGTGGGGGGGGAAAAGCCGCAGCCGAAGAATTGGAAGTACCATTCCTTGGCAAATTACCTTTTGACCCTGGAATTGTGAGAGGCGGTGATGATGGAGTTCACCGCATCGTTGCTGACCCTGATGGGGAATCCTCTAACGCCTTCAAAATCGTTGTTGATAATCTACTCAAACAACTTGCAAATAAAAAGCAATCAGATCTCAAAATTATCTGAAAATTTTTGCAATCCCGATACCGTTAATCTAGGTTGAAGGTGCGGACGCCGGAACTCGAATCCGGGTTTGCAGGTTGGGAACCTACAGTCATAACCGCTAGACCACGTCCGCAACGGAATCTTCGAAGTGAGTTCACCTCTTGAGTAAGTCGGTTATCAGCCGAAGGATTTGAGAGGAAAACCTAGACTTAGATGAGACTTCCACGACGGCGTTCATACTCGTCAAAAGCCTCAACCATTGACAATCTACCCACAGCAACTGCTTGAGCTAATTCATTTGGAAGTGTGAGTTTTCCTCCACTCTCACTGCGTGACTTACGTTGGACTTCTCTAACCTCTCCAGTAGATGGTTGGACCTTCCTTTTGCTTGTCACCTCTTCACCAATGATTTGCGCAATTCGTGCTGCTGCAGCGTGATGCTCATTGCGGCCAACTCCAGTTGAAGTTCTCCTCTCATCAACCATCTCCACTCTCAAACCTCTCGCTAAGCAGATATTTGCAAGGCGGGAACCTATTGTCGGTGAACCGTCTCCAATCCTTATCACCGCTATTGCATGAGGAATTGATTTTACCAATTGACAAATTCTGTCAATAGTATCGTCTACATCTTCCATTTGTTCAGTTCCAAGTGGCTTGCCATCTGAATTCCACGCTAAACCGGGCCTTGGCCCTGGGTCAATGCCAAAGGCGAGAATTATTGTAGGATCTTTTAGAGTTGAAAGATAGAGTGCTCGGTCTATTGAAACTGCTACGTCATCTAAAGTGCACGGGATTCCATTGCCAACTTTAGATGCAAACACTTCTTCAGGGGTTCCAAGCCATACAGAAGCGTCATGTGGGAGGGGTGAATTCTCTGAAACCTGAAGAAATTCAATCCCTCGTCTTCGTAATGCTTTCATCAAACGATAAGCCAATTTGAAATCAGCCGTGCGTATGATTAGTACTCCCACGAATAGGTGTGGGGTGGCAACCTTTGTCAATGATTCCGGTGAATGGGGTCGAAATTAGTCAATTTCTTTGATAATCGGCACGCGATACTACAAACTCGCCGGTATGGTCTTGAATGAATGCAGAACCGTGCTTAACGATGGCTTCTCATTACGAGCGGGAACTGCGCGCAGTTCTAATCGGTTCACCTGATGGAGTGAGGGCCGTTACTAGAAGTTGTAACGCAGCTGAAAAAGCACGCGCAATGCAAGTTATCAGGAGGCCATTTTTAGTTGTCCGAGCGGCTGGAAGTGGAGTTGCTGGCGCAGGTGATTTGTTGGCTGTTCGAGGTGACATTTCGTTTCCGATTGAAGTCAAAACGACTAAGGAAAAGAAGGTATATCTCTCTGGAAGAACAATGGAGCAGTACCTCGATTTACAAAAAGAGGGTGAGCGTTGCGGCTTGATGCCATTGTATGCTATGAGACTGAAAGGTGTACGTGGCGATTCATGGCGGATTTTCAAAGTTGAAACTACTAACTTGACGGGCTCGGTTTCGATTCTGGCCCGTCGCCTACCTGCACTTCCTTTGACAAGAAATGGTACACCTCACTTGAACTGGGATGAAGGGTTGCCACTTCACAAATTTTTATCGTTATTATGTCGTGATTCTGAAAGTTATAACCAAACCGCTGAAACTCTTCGGTCCAAAGCAAACACTTGGACTGAAAAGGCAGAGAAATTGAAAGTGGAAGAGGCTCAGAAAGTAATTCTTGAACAACGTGAACCAGAAGAATGGGTCAAGAAATTCAGGCTTTAATCTTCCTCAAAAGATTATATCTTACTATGAAGTTCTGATTGGACATCATCAATTTCGGATTCTTGCCGTTCAATCTCAGAGGTCAACCGCTTTAGCGATGCTTGGGTTATCAAACGCTTGATTGCTTCAACTTCACGCTTCAAATCAGATAACCTTCGTTCAACACTGTGCGCATCCTCGATGTCTGATTCTGCTTCAGTCATCACCCCTTCTCAACCAGTACTCACCTATGAGTGCTGTGCATCACACTCAACGCGCAGGTTCAAAGAGGACAAAGCGGAGCAACCCGTGTGCAAACAGAGGAGAAGCCATCTCGCTCTCGCGAACTCATCTTCATTGTCATAGCCAGTATCATTGCTATCCAGATTCATTGGTCGGTTCTCGGAATTGTAGTATGGTACATACTACTCAAGCGACTTGAGGCGCAAGGAATTCTTGACAAATGGGATGCAACTAGAGTTCTAGGAGTCATTCTAATGGTCCGCACAAACCGAGGCCAGAAAGTTTTGGACGCCATTTCAAAACCACGTAAAGCATGGAGAATATTCGGAGAAATAGGCCTGTGGACTTGCCGATTCATCAGTGCATTTGTGCTGATTGTCTTCGTTTTTACTTTCATTTTTACAATAATGAATCCATCTGAACTTGAATCTGCTTCACCTTCTGAAATTGTTCTAATTCCAGGTGTTTCACCAACAATTCCACTTGTTTGGGGACTAGTTGGTCTGGTCATTGCCTTAGTCATCCATGAATATGGGCATGGAATTCTAACTCGCGCACATGGTATGAGAGTCCGCAGTTTTGGATTACTAATTCTAGGTTTGATTCCTATTGGCGCATTCGCAGAGCCGGAAGGGAGAGAAATATTACGAGCTCCTCGCCGTGAACGACAACGCGTTTTTGCCGCTGGTCCAGCAATAAATATCTACGGCGCATTCATATTTTTCATCGTGATGGCATTGGTTGCCAACACCCTTACTCCAGCAATTAATGGAGTTCACGCTGAAGGCATTATTGACCAACAACCAGCTTCTGAAGCAGGCCTTCAACCATGGGAAGTGATAACCCATGCGAATGGCACAATAATGAATGATAGAGATGATTTTACCTCCTTCCTTGACTCACACCAAGCTGGTGATAACATCACACTCACCGTTCTCACTCTTCCCGATAATCAAGGGGAACGACAAGAACGAGTCGTTCACCTAACACTTGCTGACCAATATCAATACCAACTTGATTTAGGTACAGACCCTCAGATACTCGCTGCTTATGGCATAGAAGAAGGAGATGCTTTCCTTGGAGTAATGGGTTTAGCCTCAAATGATGCTGGAGCCAATAAACTAGCAGGACCCCTTGCTTCAAGTGCTACAAAAAATCCCATTCCATTGGCTGTAGGTTTAGCAGTTCAGCCATTAAAGCTCATCTTCAATCCAATTGACAACAAAGGTGAAATTATGCACGAACAGGAATTACAATTACTCACTAGTGATTCCTTCCTCGGATTTGAGGGGACTATGATTTTACTTCATCTGTTGTTTTGGATAACTTGGATGAATGTGTTACTTGGCTTTGCAAATTTGATTCCAATTATACCGTTTGATGGAGGCCATCTATTACGTGACAGATTGCACGATTACTTCGCTTTCTTCGCTAAGTTCTTCCCCAATTCACATCCAATTAATGTGCGGAATGCAGCCCACAAAATTTCAAGCATGTCAAGTCTAATTTTGATGGGAATGATGATACTAATCATCGTTCTACCGATGCTACTCTGAATGAAAAAGAAAGTTACTCTTCTTCTGTACTTTTTGCTTGTTCTTCATTCGCCTGAGCGATTTCAGGAGCGCCAATCAACAACCTTTCAGTAGCCTGCTCAACAACAAATGTACCCAGAAGAAGGATTACCGCTGTTGCGCCAAGCATCCTCCAGCTGTGGCCTGTGACTTGTGCTGAATTTGATGAAGCCGCTAATTTGATTGTACCAAGCCAAGGAAGTTCAGCCCCGGCAACCCCCACAATCCAGTCTGAACGCACCGCACCTACACGGTCACCATTCTCGTCGGTGAGCCCTCCTGCTAGAGGATATGCCTGAGACCCTTGGTCAACATCACATCTATTATTATCCCCTAAAGTAAGGTATCCCGCGTGCCCAGGGTCCCACTGCTGAACCATCAAACCATGTGGGTTTCCCGGACATACAACATTGTCAAATGACCAGTTTATATGGGCTTGATTCAATACAGTAGTACCAGGTGCATCCCAAGTGAGAACACAGGTTCCTGCCTGCCCGTCGGCATCAATTGATATTGGGTCCCAACTGCCCTCTGAGCAAAGTTGACGTGAACGGTCAGTTGGAGTGATAGTATCATTGGCTACTGCTTCAAGGATTGCTCTGTGAATTACTGGAGTGTCAATACCACCATTTTTCTTGTAGATGATGACATCTCCGGGTTTTCCGTGTGACTCCCAACCTTCCCAATCACCACCCTCCTCCATCGCTTCTGCCATGCTAACTATCTTGGTTCGGCGCGACGTTGACATAACTAGAACTAGGTCACCAGGATCAATTGCCCCAACTTCCCCTTCGCTGTCATGCATCATTGATGATGACTCAACTACTACCATTGGAGGGACAGAGCCAGTGGTCGCCCACAAGCCAATTACTAGAAGCGAAATTAATCCGATTGCGAGTAACGCTTCGCGTATCCAGCCGAGAGGTATGGCCATCTATTACCGCCTCATTCATTCTTCTTCTTGAATTGACTCACTCTCTGAATCATCCTCATCAGTGAATGCTGGTCCAGTCATGAAAAGAATAACCGCAAATATAACAATCATAAGTCCGCCAACTAAATCAAAGTGTGGAGCCCAAGTTGCGTTATATTCCCCACCCTTCATGATGGAGGTGAAGTCAACTGTCATATTACGTGGACTAGTCATCGTTTCACGCGCTAATCCAATCAATGCATTATACACAAATAACACTAATCCGGTAAGTGAACTGAAGATTATCAACTTGTTAATTCCGGGGTCTTTGAGGATGTCAGTATCAGAAAATCTCTGGGCTAAACGAGAATACTTTGTATCCAACCAACCGCCAAATAATTCGTTACCTTCGTTTTCTGGTAATTCCATACCCTCAGGCATCTCTCGGCGTAATCCTAATTCCACTCTCTTAGCCTCAATTCTTGCTGGCCAAGCGCCTGCAAGTAATTCCGCGCCCTCATCCAATTCTTTCTTGTTTTTCTGTAACTCAGCCCGGGAGTCTGTTTCTAGCATATCAACTAGAGAATTCCTTATTCCAAGATAATGGAAAAATTCAGGAATGACAAACAATAAGAGAACGAAGGCAAGTAACACTCCAACCCATGTTGCAGCCGTAAAATCTGCCCAACTATTGGCTTCCTGTTGTGCGTTTGAAGAAAATATTGAGAAGAATGCTATAGCCCAAAAAATCAATGCAAAAGTTAGAACTGTCAGCATCCCCAAAATAACCAAATGACGGTCTCTGAGTCCCTCCCAAAACTCTTCAAAATATTTTTTCAAACTACGCTTTGATGTCTTCCGCTGCTTACCTGCCGCCATCCCAATCCCATCCGCTCCAAAGGCTACTGACTGATACAGTTTCGGTGTAGAGGGTTATTGTTCTAAGTACAAAGGATTGAAATGGTATCCCTAACGGTCCCCTAGGGACCGCCTATGTTCAGATGTAAGAATCAAATCAAAATCATATCGTTTTTCTTAGTTGGATTAATGTTGTTCTCTACAACATTGTCATTTGCAATCGCGGCAACTACTGAAACCCAGTTTGCTGATGGTACTACCAGTTTTTCCCACACTTTTACCGGTCAAGGTAATGGTGGGACTGCAGGGGTAAACATGCCTTATGGAGCCGAAGTGACATCAGCAAGTTTCTCTATCACTGGAAAGCCTTCAACAACTACTTGGGCCAATGCAACTACCAATACAGACTTTGGCGGCCCTTCAACAACAAATGGACCAATGAATGTCCCTTACTTCGGGTATGATTATCGAACCACAATTGATGTTGGTAACGATCAAACATCCCTTAGAGAAATGCAAAGCGAAGCAAGTTGGACTTTAACAAGAACCAACGATATTTCTAGCGCACCAAACGCAGTACAAAACACAACAGGTGGAGCTATTGGCTTTGCTGATTCTGATCTAGTTGGTGCAACTACACAGGGTTATTCGGCCTATTCTGGAGGGGCTTGGAATTATGCTGGGCCTGTGGCTTTTCAAGGAAGTAAAACTTTTGTCGCTCAGTGGGCTACTAATAATCTCTATCAAGCTCCAACAATTAGAAGTTACAACAGTAGCAGTGGTGCCTTAATTGGTTCAGTTAGTCTTTCGTTTAACAGTTGTACAACCTCTACTATGAGTTACCTATCTGATATTACCAGCGATGGAAATGGTACTGTTTGGACAACCAGTTGGAATTACAACTACATCGCCAAATGGACTGTCAATTCTGCAGGTACTGGTTGGTCTTGTAATCAAGCATGGTACGGCTCAACTTACATGATTGGAGGAGTAGCCTTTGACCCTGTTGACAATGAAATGTATGTGGTAGCAACCCGTTATTTGAATGGGAATTACAACTATTATCTATGGAATGTCAACCGCTCAAGCCCTGTACAAGCGTTGTCTACACAACTGTTGATGATGATTCAAAGTGGCAAGGGTCAACCTGCAGGACTTGATGTTGCTGGCGACAGAGTGACTGTGAATGTTTACTGTACTTACGCCAGTAACAACAATTGCAAGGCCAAAAACTACCACTCCGTGTTCCTCCGAGGTGGAGCATGGCCAGAACATCAAGGCGACATTTTATTCCCTAACCACGCTCACTTTGGGCTTGAGGCAACAGACTCTGGAAACATTGGTTGGTCTTGTTATTACAACACGCAATGTCCAAGTGCAAGCGCACATAGAATCTTCACTAGCGGTAGGTCAACTGTCACTTCAATGGGAACGCCAACTACTACGTCTGGAATAATTACATCATCTGCAATCACTGCAACGCGAACCACCCCTGACCTTACAATTACAGCAGCAATTTCATGGAAGCCAACAGGAACATCTGTTGAATACGAAGTCACAAATGATGGCGGAGTAACTTGGAAACAAGCACAAATAGGAACAAAAGTGAATTTCGTAAATTCTGGAGACCAGCTTGGCTGGCGAGCATATCTCAACAGTACTAACAGTAGTGTTTCTGCTTTGATTGACACTATTCACCTAGGTTATACTGGTTCATACGCATCTTCAGGATTAATGTGGATGCGCACACCATATTTTGGAGGGACGGGTTCAAATGGGCCTATCGCGGCTCAAGTATGGTGGAATTCAACTGAATTAGGCGGAAGTTCCCTATCAATAAAGTGGACCACTTCAAGCAGTTGCACGTCGGGAACTTCTACAACATTGGGAAGCCAAGGCCAAACTGTAAACTTCCCTACTACGGTAACTTATCTCAGCCTTTGCTTCTACTTTTACTCTGGAGGAGCAAACTCATACAGCCCTATCGTAGATGACTTCCAAGTCGCTCTCTATTCTAATGCTCCCCAAAACGTGAAGTTAGACATTGGTAGTGATGGGAGTGCAGAATGGACTCACACCAACGCCCTACTTTCAACAGTCACTGCAACCGGCACTTTGGGTAGTTCTATTGTTAATGCAATAAATGATGCAATTCCAGACACCGGTTCTGGAACGATACTAATTCCTATCCAAATCGGATCATCCTCCTCAGGAAATGTAGTTATTAATTCATTTTCAATGACTTATATCATGCAAACCGTCAATCTTGATATTAATTGGGATGAGAATATGGTGTTACATGAAACCATTGACACCTACGAAGTCATCACTAGACATGTAATTGGTGAAGATGCTGGAGGGATTTCTACAGCAACTCTTGACTTTTTGGCTTACCCCTCAAGTGAAACCCCTGCCTTAACATGGAATAGTGATGGGACACTTGTTGATGATGACCCAGAAGATTGGATAATTCCAGATGCTTCTGCAACTTGGACCAATAACAGTAACGGGATTTTAGAAATTCATTGGGCTTTCCGCGTTACCTCTAACTTCGATGAACAGAGCAATGTCGGATTCAGAGTCAGTTGTACTGATGACCAAGGTCTCTCACCAATGTCTCTATCATCACGATCAAGTAACGCTCCAGGAATCCGTGTCAACCAATCTTACGGTCTTGGCTGGATGGCTGTGCGAGACAATGATGGCGCAGTTCATCACGATGATGTCCCAGAAAATCAGTGGATTAAATCTGGAGAAACACTCTACTTCCAAGGAGCTGTGTGGTACGATGGAACCCAAGATGCACCACTAGACTCAACCTTTGATGTCGCGGTCATCAAGCGAACACCAGAAGGTGACTTCCTACAAGCAAAAGACCGCTCCAACCAATATGGGGAGTTCTTCATTCCTGTCCCTGTAGATACTATCAACCGCCCAGACGGTGTATTTTACGAGGTGCAGATTGACAATCCACGAGACCCTCTCAAGGTGTTGTCAATCAACGAATCTTGGCAGAGAACCATCAGAGTTGATGCAACTAGTCCATCACTGATAGAAGCGACACCTGTTGATAATGCATACGAAGCTGGTTATTATGACCAAGCAGTGCGCATCAGAATTCAGGATGCTATTGGCGCACCAGAAGTATTGACTCTTCACTACTGGGTAGAAGCAGAACATGACTCTAACCGCAATGGAAACGCTGACGCGGCGGAATACATTAACCAAACAATGGTCAACATGACTGACGACATTGACAAACTATTCTTTGCAATTATTGATGATTCTAATAACCCAAATATGGCACGAGTATCATACTATGTTACTGGGACCGATGTTGCAGGCAATGCACTACTACGTTCAGACGGTCCGGGTTTTGATTATGACTTGGTAACTTACAGAACTAGGAAAGATATGGACTCGATATTCACCGGCTTACACTGGGCAGGACACGAAGATGGAGAGCGAGCCTTTGCTGGAACTACCCAATACCTTACACTCGGACTCGTTGATGCCAACGGATTGATTGACTTCACAGATATTTCCATCATCTTTGACTTTGAAGGTCCAGACCCAGAAAGAGACCAACAGAGACTATCGTATAGTGGTAGTAACGAAACTTTCTGGACTGATGACGATTTCCTTGTTATATCAGCCGCATGTAATAATTTACTTGATGACTCATGTGGAGGTCATGTAACCACTAACGAAACTGGCCTGCCTTGGGTGATGGTTACATTTGCTTTCCAATTTTCGTGGGACTGGCCTGATGCTGATTTATCAGATGTTGCCTTGGAATTCACCCAACTTGGAAGTAGTGAACCTCGGCAAATCATTTTCACTGAGCATACATTCAGAATAGAAAACGACTTGGTACTAGATGCTGAAACTTACATGGTAGAAGATGTTCAGGAGCCACGAATTGGCCCTGTTTTTGATGGCAGCAGAGTTGTACCGAACGACCGATTGCGTTGGTCAGGACGTGTTGTCTACGAGGGTAGCGATGTCCCAGCCCCGAAAAATCTTGGAATTACTGTTGAAGTCTTTGATGGCGTTCAATACTGGTCAGATGGTAGCCTAACTGATGAAGGAGGATTTAGTTTAGAAGTCCCGCTTGGTGCCGCTCCAACATTAGCTTCTAGCGAGACTAGAACCTTCCTTGCGGGGGTAAGAAATATTCCTGGCAGAGGTGAGGATATGACCCGTGATACTGTTTCAACAACCCTCCAAGTTGAGGTTGACCACGCACCACCTAGAGTTCTTGGAAGGTTGGCGCCAATTGATGTCATTGATATCGCTAACAGTTCTTCACTTACTGAAGTGCCTGTTGAGTTCATTGGCTGGGAAGATGCTGACCTATCTGGAAGCCCACAATGGGTCCATTGGTTAATGCGTGATGAAAATCAGCGCCAGATTTCCTCAGGCTCCTCCCTGTTAGGAATGCTTCAGGAAGGACAAGCAATTACTTGGACTGGTTCTGTTGATTTGATTGGTGACGGAATGAATCCTCCACTTCAAGATTACGAAGTTGGATTCTGGATTGAAGGTTGGGACTCAGCTGGTAATCCACTAGCAACCGAAGGAAACTCAAAGAGTGACCCGGTGAGAGAACCTGTTGACCTAAATGGTGACCATGAACTTCAATGGATTCGATTCGGTGCTCTGGGAGCACAATTGACGGTAGAACGAATATCTGCTGATCGTGAGATTGTCGCCAATGGTGACAAAGTTGAGGTTACAGCATGGATTGCAAATCTCGGCGGCACAACCAATTCTGGATTTGTTGTTGGTTTCTACTCTGGTAATTCAGAAAAACCATTTGCGACTCAAAAACTGAATGGAATCGCTGATGAATCAATTCCTATTTCTGCAACCTGGATTGCTGAGAAAGGTGTTGACAGAGTTATTGTAATTGTTGATATTGAAAATGAGATTACTGAAGTTGACGAGTCAGACAATAGCGCTAGCGTAGGAGTTTCTGTGGATTATGCATTCGGAATGGGTTGGGTTGAAGGCGCTCGCCAAAATCTACTCGCTGTAATTGGAATCATTGTTGCAATGATTATTCTCCCTATTGTTGCATATGTCAGCATGAAAGGTTCCTTGACTAGTCGCTCAGAATTGTTTGATGATGATCATATGTTTGATGATGACGATGATGATTATGATGACGATGATTATGATGATGATGATGACGACTACTGAGAGCCGGCGCCCTTTTCACACTCAGGCTTACCCCCTCGCCTGAGAGGGGAGTTAATTGGGGTCAGATTTCAGCGGACTAGCCAATCCCCTCCTCGAACTCACCGAGCAGAGAGGCTGGTCTCCAACCCCAATACAATCCGCTTCCCAAAAGCAGATTCTTGATGGCTCTGATCTCTTACTCATTGCCCCAACTGGAAGCGGTAAAACCGAAGCAGTAGTTATGCCCCTTCTGTCCAACGCAATCAAACAAGAATGGCAACCAATGTGTATTCTGTACATCACCCCGTTACGTGCCCTAAACAGAGATATTGATAGGAGAATTGAGTCACTATCTCAGGCCTGTGGACTTCGCTCTGATGTGCGTCACGGAGATACGACCCAATCACAACGAACAAAACAATCTCGTAACCCACCCCACCTTCTTGTTACTACTCCAGAAACCTGCCAATTACTGCTATTTGGAAGTCGGCTGCGTGAAGGGATGAAAAATCTACAAGCGGTTGTGATTGACGAGGTACACGATTTAGCGGCTTCTGAAAGAGGAGCGCAACTGACTGTTGCTTTAGAGAGAATTGATGAGTTATGTGGCCGACGAGTTCAACGAATTGGATTGTCGGCAACGGTGGGAAACCCTGACGAAATGGCAGGTTGGCTTTCGCCAACTACAACCCCAATCAACGCGCCTGCTCCACGACCAGCTGAACTACAGGTTGTAACCGAGCCAACAACAGCGGATGACCGAGCACTATCACTTGAACTACATGTGTCTCCAAGAGGCCTTGCGGCTCTTCGCTGCTTAGCCTCAAAAGTAAGGGAAAGTGCCCCCTGCTTGATATTCGTAAATTCTAGAAATGCCGCTGAAACAGTAGCTCAAAGAATAAGTAAACTCGATGAAGATTTGAACATCGGAGTTCACCACGGCTCATTAGCAGCCGAAACTCGACAAGAGATGGAATCTGAATTACAGAAAGGGAATCTGCACGGACTTGTCTGTACTTCAAGTCTTGAATTGGGTATTGATGTTGGCTCAATCAAGCAGGTGCATCAAGTTCAGTCACCGCGCGCTGTAGACCGACTCCTGCAGAGAGTTGGGCGGGCAGAGCATGTTTTAGGAGGGACTTCAAGAGGCATGTTACTATGTTGGGAAAATGATGACATCGCTGAAGCGGCTGTAATTACTAGGAGGGCAATGACTGGTGAACTTGAAGGAGTTGAGTGGCGCAGAAAACCACTTTCTGTAGTTGCAAATCAATTAGTATTGACCGCGATTGCTGAAAAAATTATCCCGCTTTCATCAGCAGCAACATTACTTCGCAGGGCGCCTATTTTCTCAGACATCAGTGATAGTGAAGTACGCGAAATCATCACCATCCTTGACGATAGGAGATTGCTGAAAATTGTTGAAAAACCAGCAAATTCAGACCCTATTGATTGGCCACCAATTCTTTGGGCATTAGCAGCGGAGAAAAACTCAGACTTACCTGAAAAAAGACCAAAACGTGAGGAACTTGAGGGAATCACTGAGGAACAACGAGAGATTTGGTCCAAGGCTTTGCGCCCCAGCCTTCCAAAGAACCTCAAAAACGGTTGGTTCTCTCCCGGCTCACGAAGCCGCCATTACATGCTAAACCATCTCTCTATGATCGCTGACGAGACTCGTTACTCAGTGCGCGATTCAGTCACTCGCAGAGCTTTAGGAAATGTTGATGAAACCTTTGTTTTGTCTTTGGATTCATCAGGTGGTGAAGAAGATGGCTCACCACGGCGATTTGTGATGGCAGGTAGGACATGGCAAATCATTGATGCCGACCCAGAGAAAAACGAGTTGTTGGTTGCCCCTGTCTCTGACATTAGTTCAGCACCCGTATGGGCCGGTGAACTACCTGCCGTGCCAGCAGATATAGCCCGTGAAGTAGGAAATCTCAGGATGGTTATCGCAGAGGACCATGGGTGGGATGTAGAACATCCAAAGGATGAGAATTTTGGCCCAAAGGTAAATGCTTGGCTTGCGGAACTACCAAAGAAACACCCTCTTTCAAAATACCCAGTATCTGACTATTCACTTGGCACTCTAACAAATAGTGTCGGAGAACATTTGGATGCAACCGGATGCATACCTAATGCTAGACTCCTCACGATTGAAGCCCGCAGAGACGCTCTAGTTCTCAATTGCTGTCACGGAAATAAAGTAAATGCCGCACTGGCACATTTTTTACAAGCGATGGCATCTACTATTGATGGCAAAAGTGGACGAGCCATAATTGACCCTTACCGAATTTCACTTCAGGTCCCAGCATTAACTGCTGATTCAATGGTCACTTGGCTCACTGAGACTCCACCTGAGGCTTTGCGAGATATCATGCGAATGACAATTCCCAATGGAAGGAAACTACGAGCTCGCTTAGTTCAAGTTTGCAAGACTTTTGGCATTCTACAACGAGGTATTGACCCGCGCCGAGTCAATCTCCAAGGAATCATCAATCGCTATCGTGGCACCGTTGTTCTTGACGAGGCTTTAGACAAACTATTCCATGACCAGATGGATATTGATGCCACTGTAGCGCTACTAGAAGCGATTCAAGCGGGCGCAGTAAAGATAGAACAAACCCCATCTGGGGCACTCGGAATCTCTCCTCGAAGCGAGAGGGACCTGCTACTGCCAAACTGGTCAGATGCAGAGGTAAGAGTACGCTTAGAAGAGCGGCTAGTAAACGAAAGAGCAGTCCTGATTTGCTTGGCTTGTGGCTCACGTATACGAACCCGCGTAGCCATGTATGGGGCTAAACACACACACTGTGAATGTGGTGGGACAATGCTTGCGGCGACCCGCGAGGGATTAGAAGATATGCTGGCAGGATGGGTAGCATCAGAAGACCTAACTGTGCAAGCGAGAATGGAGAAAAATGCACACATAGTCCGCCAAAGAGGTATTGAGGCACTAATCTGTTTGATGGCTAGAGGTGTTGGAGAAGAAACCGCCAGTCGAATACTCAATCGGGTCCCTAAGGGTGAACGAGAATTAATGTTGAAAATAATTCATGATGCTGAACTAAATTATGCCAGAACAAGAAGATTCTGGGCTTGATTTGAATCGTAATTGTTGCCGTTATTGCTTTGAACAATGACGCGCTCGTCCCCTTTGATGTTAGTGGGGTTGACTGGGCGAAATGCGTCAGGAAAAACCACTGTTATTGAATGGCTGAAGGCACATGGCTTTGGAGTAAATTCCTGTTCTGACTCAATTCGCCACTGGCTGCGCTCAAACGGCCGTGAAATTAACCGTGACAACCTAATTGACGGCGGAAGAAAACTCAGAGCAATGGGTGGCCCAGGAATTTTAGCCGAAATGTTGCTTGATAGAATTGGCGAATCTGGTAATCACGCGGTTGACAGCATTAGAACTCCTGCTGAAGTCGAAGCCCTGCGAAAGCGTGATGATTTCATAATGATTGAAATACGCACCTCTAGAGAAGTAAGGTGGGAGCGTTTACTTGCCCGTGGCCGTACCGGAGATGCTGAAAATTTTGAACAATTTGTTGAACAGGAAGAATCTGAATTAGTCGCCCATGATGAAAGTGGTCAAGCCTTAATCGCCACTGCAGAAATGGCTGATATGGTAATTCTTAACAATGGGGATGTAGATGATTTGCATAGTCAACTCCAAGCACTGATTGTTTCATTTGCTGAATAAATCAACTTACGTCAAATCCCCGCGAGGATCTTTGGGTCCATCAGTCATTTGCACAACAACCCCATGAGAATTGAGATAATCCATACCATTTGCCCCACCAAAACCACCGTCTACGACTATTACTCTAGTAACTCCTGCATGGTGAATCAACTTTGCACACATCATACATGGCTCCCCTGTTACAATTAGCCAAGCATTCTTTGTTGGCACCCCATTTGCTGCTGCATTGCAAATCACATTCATTTCTGCGTGGTGGCATCCAACTTCAACTCGTGTTCCTGAAACAACATTCTCTGTGTCACGAAGACAAACTTCTCCACCACACAACTCGCCTCCACCTCGTGGACCTCCATTGTATCCATCCATCAAGATGACATTGCGGTCCGGGTCAACTAAAAGTGAGCCAAATTTTGCTCTAGGACAGTTACTCGCTTTTGCTAATGCTAAGCACTGCTCAATGCGAATTTTCAGATGTTTCTCCTTCACATCAACCACCTGCAATGCCAATCGTGACGGGCCAACCTAATGATGATACCGTCATGTCCAATGCTTCCCGTCTTCTGAAGGACGCAGGGTTGTCATCGCCTCTATTGTATCCATTCCAAGTGCTGTTAGTAAATTCCCTACCAAATAGATGGAACCAATTCCGAGGATTGGTTGGCTTGCATCTTGTTTTGATAACTCCAGCGCTCTTTGTAGCGCTTCTTCTGGACGTTTTACCTGCTCAATGACTGCTGGCACTCCTTGTGCTTCTAACTCGCTAGCCAACACGGACGTTTTGATCGCTGGCCTCCTTCCTTTCTCAGGCTCAGTGACCACAATGTGACCAACCTCGCCTTGAACGAGTAATTCTACTAGCGGATTGAGAAAACCAACTAAATCTGTTTGCGCAGTACAGCCGAGCAATACAATTCCGGGTGTTGGGGCTTCGTCTTGCTCCATCTGGACGCGTAATTGATCGCATGTTTTTTGCATTCCACTTGGATTGTGGGCCGCATCTATCAGAATTGGAACCCCTTCGTGTTGAAGCCATTGAACGCGCCCTGGCCAAACTGTATGCAATAGTGCGCTAGGCATCATTCTAGCCGCCTTGAATAATTCAAGCATAGTCAAAGTAGCATGAGCTAGAATTGATGCCTCCTTCTGATATGGTGACCAGCCACTTGGTGTAGCAATTTCTGAAATTGGACGATGACTCTTGTCAGTATCATCGAAACGAACCAGTAAGGCCCTGTCTGGTCGCCACCAAAACCCTAGTTTGTGGTCGCCAACAGCATCTTCTATTGATTTTCTCGCCTCAGCATCATATGTCCATTTCGCCAAGAAAATCTCACCTGGCCGAGCAATTGCAGCTTTTTCAGCGGCAATTTCACCAAGGGTTTCACCAAGAACATCGGTGTGTTCTAGTGCTAACTCTGTAAGAACACAACAATCTGCGTGCACCAATCTAGTGGAATCAAGTCTGCCGCCAAGACCAGTCTCAATTACAGCACGGTCAATCCCTGCACCCTCAAAAGCCAGCATAGCAACTAGAAAAGTAGCCTCATAATATGTCGGCATCGTCACTGGTTCTACTAATGCCTCTCCTCGTATTCTTTCAAGACATTGGTCAAATATTTCGGGAGATATAGGCACCCCATCTATTCTTACCCGCTCTTCAACAAAGCAGAGATGTGGGGAAGTGAATAACCCGCAACTTACACCCGCGAGTGACAGGCAATTTGACAAAATTGAGCAAGTCGTTCCTTTGCCGTTACTACCCGCAACATGAATTGATGGAAATTTCAGGTGTGGCATTCCAAGGCGCGACAATAATATCGCAGTTGTTTCAAGACTTTGGCGCATTCCAAGCACTTTCAGCCCGATGAACCACTCTCGAACATCACTCACAGATACCCACCCACCCTATCTCTTGTGACCCTCGCTTTCAAATGGGTTTTCACTCTCGCCGTAGTCATGACCGGTGAGAGCCACTTCGCAAACGTCCTTTCTCAGATGGCTGGACAATGGCGTTCAATGAGTACAATGGGATTGATGTTTATCGGTACAATATTGCTTGCTATCTACATTCAGCCGTTTTGGGATAGGCCAGAATCGAGAGCTTTTGGTGAGGCTGGAACTACAAAAGTTGGCTTAATCGGCTTGGAATTTATTCTGATTCTAGTTTTTACCGCGTTTATTATCTGGTTAGCCAAAAGAGGACTTCAATCAATTATCAAGTGGGGAGTCCTATTTATCCTATGGATTTCTCTTTCCTATGCTATGATTCCTCTAGCGTCTTATGCAATGGATGAACCTCAACCCATCGTTGAATACCGAGATGAAATGGCTTTGAACTCTGAATTTCTCTTCGTTGATTATGAACCTTCTTCTTTCATAGTTACTAACGGAACTCATCTCATTAAAATGAGTGAGCCAAGCGGATTGGAAACGGGTCAATCAGCAGTTCCGGAATGGAATTTTTCACTTCAATTGCACGATGGTGGTTATTCAGCTCTTGGAATAGGAATCATTGACAATCTTGATTCCTATGTTATGTGTGATGGTAATCGCTGGCAGAAATTTGACAAATCAGATGGTACACCTCTCACAAGTCATGCCAATCTTTCATGTGTTGTTGGCTTTTCTGCAGAAGAAAACGATTGGGCTATCTTAAACAATAGGATGCAAAGAGTTGACCCCTTCCACAATCCAAATGCTACTTATTCCACTTGGAACTATATGCTCCCAGAGCAATTTAATTCTGGAGAATTTATGCAAGGTATTATGCTCAATTATAATACTCTACTTTTGGTAACTTATGGTTGGGCTGGAATTATTGAAATCCCAGATAGCCCACATGATGGTGGCCCTGAATTGGTAAATGCAACAATACTGTGGCAGGTCACCCCAAATTCTGGAGATGCATTCACAGCATCCACCTTTGGTCACTCTCCATGGAGTGGATATAATTGGTGGGATGCAAATGCAACTGACAGTATGTTGATGTTAGGTACCGAGAAAGGTAAGGTCTACGCTTATGTTTGGGATGGTGCAGAGATGAGTGTTGAAGAACATATTAAATTCAACGAACGCGATGCTTTTGATTCCGAGATTCAAGGTATCATGCTTGCTGATGACCAATACGACGGCAGAGTTGACGTATGGATCGCATCTGGTGGAGAAACAAGGATGTTTTCAGGTTGGGTAATGGTTGAGAGTTTAACCATAGATGGGCCAGTTTCACTTGGTCCTATTGACATGATACTACACACCGTTGATGACCCTGCCTGGGATGAAATTGGTATTGAAAATGGAATCCTTACATCATACACTGTAAACACCACTCAAAGTGCAATAATTGCGACACCAGTTAATGACCCAGCAATAATTCTAGAGGATTCTGCCGGATACTGGTTGCCAATTTACTGGTCACAAATAGTCGCATTAATCGCTTCTACCGTGCTTATGATCGCCCTTACCATCAGACCTGAATGGTATGTTGTAAACACGACTGGGATTCTAACTGGTGCAGGGGTTATCACGATAATTGGAGTAAGTTTTGTTCCAACATTAATTGTAATTTTTATGGTTGTGGCAGCAGTTTATGATTGGTACGCGGTATACAAATCAAAGCACATGCTTGACCTTGCAGACACGATGATAGGACTCAAGCTACCAATTCTATTAGTCGCCCCTCAAGATAAGGGATATTCTTTCCTTGACGAGGGTGAGGATACCATGAGTAAGATGGACGAACCACCTGCTTCTGCAAAGAAAGAGTATGGAGCCAAGAGTGGGGCCAAACTCCCTTCCCCTGAACCACCTCGTCCTAGTCCTAAGAAAAATACAGGAGATGCGCTGTTCATGGGTCTTGGAGATGTCATCTTCCCAGGTATGCTAGTCATATCAGCACTTACATTCCTACCATCTGGTGGCACCATTATGGGATTGAGTGAACCGATGTTTGTTGCGATGGGTTCCCTCGTTGGTGGCCTTCTTGGTTATCTAGTTCTAATGGGGTATGTCGCTATGGGTCGACCTCAGGCTGGGTTACCTCTCCTCAACGGAGGTAGTATTCTAGGCTACTTAATCACTGGATTTATCGCCTTAGGAACTGCGTCTATTTCCTTTGGTATTACAATATTCTAGATGATGAGTGGGTTCAAGAGGATGACATGAATCAGCAAGGTGAAGAAAGATGTTAGACATCAAGATGTTTCGTGACCACGCAGATATTGTACGTGCTGACCACGATAAAAGAGGAATTGCTCACGATAATATCGATGAAGTCATTCGTCTAGACGACGCTTGGAAAAAGGCTCGTTACGATGCTGACCAACTAAGACGCTCCAGAAATCAGGCAGCAAGAGGAATTGCTGAAGCCAAAAAATCTGGCAACGATGAAGAGGCTGACAAGATCTTAGCACAGGTTGCTACTTTGGGAGCACAAATAGATGAGTTAGGAGTTGAGTCTGATAATCTCATCAAAACCCGTGACACATTGAGAATGAAGATTCCCAATATTCTTCATGCTAGTGTTCCTATCGGCGACGATGAAGGCGGTAATACTGAACACAGTAAGCACGGTGAAAAACAAAAATTTTCCTTTAGCCCAAAAACTCACAATGAATTAGTTGAACAGAATAATTGGGTGGACCTGCCACGAGCCGCTAAAATTGCTGGTAGTCGCTTCTACTTCCTAAAGGGAGACCTAGCCCGTATGGAATTAGCCTTACAGCAATACGCTATTGATTTCCTAACTTCTAGAGATTACACTCTTGTCCAACCACCAGTGATGATGAACCGTAAGGCGTACGAAGGTGTTACTGACTTAGACGACTTTGAAACAGTGATGTACAACGTTCAGCCAGAAGGGTTCTACACAATTGCAACTAGTGAACACCCACTAACTGCTATGTTCATGGATGAGGTCATTGAACCATCAATGCTACCTCTCAGAATGGTCGGTGTATCTCCTTGTTTTAGGAGAGAGGTGGGCGCCCATGGGCAATCAGACAAGGGAATTTGGAGAGTCCATCAATTCACCAAGATTGAACAGATAATCATCAGCAAGCCAGAGGATTCGTGGGGTTTACACGAAGAGTTGCTAACTAACTGTGTTGAACTTTGGAACTCCTTAGACTTACATTATGAGATTGTCAACATTTGCACAGGGGATATGGGAACTGTTGCTGCAAAAAAATACGATTTGGAAGCTTGGCTTCCCGGTGTTGAATCCTACAAAGAAGTGGTATCATGTTCAAATTGCACTGATTACCAAGCCAATCGCCTACGAATGCGATATCGCACAGCCGATGGAAATGAGGCTGTCCACACTTTGAATTCAACAGCAGTTGCTACTAGCAGAGCCTTAGTAGCAATAATTGAGCAAAATCAGATGGAGGATGGATTGGTTCAGATTCCATCTGTGTTACAACCATATATGCATAATCAAACAGTACTTCAATCTTGCAATTGGTAAATGAATTTCCCAATTGGTTATTCAGCCTCTTCAATCTCTATAAGAATGGCTCCTTGATTAACTTGATCTCCAGCCTCATAGTGTATCGCCGACACAATACCATCAACTGGAGAACAAATGCGATTCTCCATTTTCATGGCTTCTAAAATTAGTAATGTCTGTCCTTTGTCTACTTGTTCTCCAATTGACGCCATGATATTGAGTATTTTTCCTGGCATGGGTGATGTTAGCCCACCCATACTATCGAAGGTATTAACGGCTCCTCGCTCAACAACACTCACTCTTGAGGAATGGCCATTGTGATGCACCCACCATATGTCACCAACCTTGACAAGAACCAGCCGCTCCTCCCCTGAACCACGCTCAAGCATTACCTCATCACTAGATGGACCGATTAAGATTCGCCAATCTTGAAGGTCTAATGATTCACCATCAAGTTCAATCTTGATTGCGGAGTATCCACTTGAGGTATCAATAATCCCGACAGCCCAATTACTGTCATCTGTTTGATTGATGAATTCTTTCATTGGAAGCACCTCATGGATATCTCCTACCCAAAGTGGAAAACGGATTATATGGGTCGGGTGAATCTTCAGTCCCCTCACTTGATATCCCCAAATGAAGGCCCACTTTCTCAGCGCTGGCAGCAGCGATTACAGCCACTGCAGGGTCAGCTGATGATTGCCAACCATCTTCCCATATTGACTCTATGAAATCGGTTGTAGTATCACCACTTGCAAACTTTTCATGAGTGATTACACTCCTTAAAAATTCAATATTTGTAGTAACTCCTAAGATGATGAAATCCTCTAGTGCTCGAGACATTCTCTCAATTGCACGCTGTCTATCCGAAGCATGGACGATGAGTTTCGCGAGCAGTGGATCAAAGTCAATACTGGCTTCATCACCTTGTCTCACACCTGTATCAAGGCGTATTCCCGGACCTTCGGGTGGCCTAAAAATTGCTATTGGTCCAATAGCGGGTAGAAATCCATTGGCTGCATCCTCGGAGTAAATTCTAGCCTCAATTGCCCAGCCACGAGGAAATACCTCATCTTGAGATATTGCTAATGGGTGTCCTGCGGCAATTCGTAGTTGCTCCTGAACCAAATCAACCCCTGTCACCAGTTCAGTCACTGGGTGCTCAACCTGGAGTCTAGTATTCATCTCCAAAAAGAAAAACTCGTCTCCTGAAAGCAGGAACTCAATAGTGCCAGCACCCACATAGTGAACGGCTTTGGCAGCATTTATCGCAGCCTCCCCCATTTGCTCTCTCATTTCTTGAGAAATTGCAACGCTTGGTGCTTCTTCGATAACCTTCTGATGTCTCCTTTGGATACTACATTCACGCTCTAGTAAATGGATTGCATCTCCATGAGTATCGCAGAGTATCTGAATTTCAATATGACGGGGCGAAACTATACGCCTTTCTAGATAGATGGTGTCATCCCCGAATGCAGAAAGTGCTTCACGCTTGGCTGATAGAAAAGCTGCCTCTAATTCCCCAGATGTTTCAACAGATCTCATTCCTTTTCCACCACCTCCGGCTGAGGCTTTCAATAAAATTGGAAAACCTACTTCACTAGACACCCTACGTAATTCGTCAACAGTATCGGCCAGAGAATCCTGAGGCGTAAGTTCAGCACCGGGCACAAGTGGAACACCTGCATCAACCATCAATCTGCGAGCCTTTACTTTATCACCCATTGAATCAATTGCTTTTGCAGGTGGTCCAATCCAAATTATCCCACTTGCCTCTACTAACTCGGCAAAATCAGCCCGCTCAGATAGAAAACCGTATCCAGGGTGTAGTGCATCCGCCCTACTGGTTCGACAAGCATTGATTATCGAATGTGCTGATAAATAAGTAGATGCTAAATCATCACCTTCTAGGTGAACAGATTCATCTGCCAACTCAACATGCATAGCATTCGCATCAGCATCATTGTAAATCGCCACTGTGGCTAAACCCATCTCTTGACAACCACGAATAATTCTACACGCGATTTCACCACGATTAGCAATTAGAACCTTGCCGAATTTGAAAGGCGCATCAGCAATCCAAGATGGCAAATCCATGATTGCTCAATCCTCACTGTTCCATGCTGGAGGGCGTCGCTCAATAAAGGACGAAAGGCCTTCTTGACCTTCTGAAGAACCGCGCATTTCCGAGGTTTTATCTAGCGTCCACTGGCGCAATTCCTCATCACTACCTTTCCAACGATCAAACTGCAAAACCAAGTGTTTTGCCTCCGCTACTGCAGAAGGGCCAGTCGTCAACACTTCTGTGACCACGCCTTGAATAGCTTCACTAAATTGTTCAGGAGATTCCACTCGCTCATCAATCATTCCTAATCGTAAAGCCTCCTCAACGCCTATACGTTTTGCCAACATTGCGAGGCGGCGAGTTTGAGCGCTACCAAGTCTACGATATACATAGGGTCCAATGACAGCTGGTAGAATTCCTAGTTTACCTTCAGATAAAGCAATCTTAGTTCTACTCTCTCCAATTACATGGTCAAGGCAAGCAATTAGACCAGCCCCTCCACCAAGAGCTACACCTTGTACAGCACCGATAGTAAAGCATGGGTGGGACCAGAGGCTGTTGAATAATCTATCAAGACGTGCGGCATCGTTGCGATTTTGTTCCGATGTTTGAGCCCCAGATGCCTGCATCCAACTAATATCTGCACCAGCGCAGAAATGTTTGCCGTCACCTGTCAATGCAATTACTCTAAGATACGGCTCCCCATTGCTATCCTTTAATTTACCACGCTCACTTACTGAACGTTCTTTACTCCAAACAAGTAAATCACATAATTCATCAATCAATTCAGGATTTAGTGCATTAAACACATCCTCGCGTTGTAACGTCAGATATCCCACTGGACCTTCTATATTGAGAGTGCACAAGCCGGTTTCCGGCATTAATTCTCCAATTGAAAAATCATTCATTGCAATTGCTCCTTCACATTCTGAAAATGCCGTATTCTGAATCCGGGAAAGGTCCATTCAATGCGGCGGAAATACTCAATCCCAGTACATCCCTAGTATCTCTTGGGTCAATTAAGCCATCATCCCACAAGCGGGCAGTAGCATAGTAAGGAGAACCTTCGGTTTCATACCTATCTAGAATGGGTTTCTGGAAGTTATCCAACTCATCACCTTCCATTGGTGCTTGACCCTCACGAGCACGTTGGTCCTGCTTCACGGTAGTCAACACACTCGATGCCTGAGGACCTCCCATAACTGAAATTCTAGAATTGGGCCACATGAAAAGGAATCGGGGGTCATATCCTCTACCGCACATGGCATAATTCCCAGCACCATGAGAGCCGCCAATAATTACAGTGAACTTTGGCACCGGTGCACAAGCAACTGCGGTGACCATTTTTGCCCCGTCTTTTGCAATCCCACCGGCTTCATATTCGCTTCCAACCATGAATCCAGTGATGTTCTGTAAGAATATCAGTGGGGTGCCTCGCTGGCCACACAATTCAATGAAGTGAGTGGCTTTGAGCGCTGATTCTGAAAATAAAATCCCATTGTTGGCAACTATGCCAACCGGATAACCATGGATGCGAGCAAAACCACAAACAACAGTAGTGCCATAACGAGCCTTGAACTCATGGAATCGAGAACCATCGGTGATTCTGGCAATGACCTCTCTAACATCATACGGCATTCTGTTATCTTCAGGAATTATTCCCAACAACTCTTCAGGATTATGATGTGGTGGTTCAGGAGTTGTTACATCCAACGCAACTTTGTATGGTGCAGGAAGATTCTCCACAATGTTGCGAACAATTCTGAGGGCTTCTGGCTCATCTTCAGCAAAATGATCAGCAACACCAGACTCTACTGTATGGACTTCAGCCCCACCTAATGCTTCTGCTGTGACTTCCTCGCCTGTAGCTGCCTTCACAAGTGGTGGCCCAGCAAGGAAGATGGTGCCGTTGCCTTTGACTATGATTGATTCATCACTCATAGCAGGAACATAGGCGCCTCCGGCAGTACATGAGCCAAGGACTGCAGAAATCTGAGGAATGCCTTTACCGCTCATTACTGCTTGATTGCGAAATATTCTACCAAAGTGTTCACGATCAGGGAAAACTTCATCCTGTAATGGCAGAAATGCCCCTCCAGAATCCACTAGATAGATACAAGGCAAACCATTCTCTTCAGCAATACTCTGGGCGCGAATGTGTTTTTTAACAGTCATTGGATAGTATGAGCCGCCTTTCACGGTCGCGTCGTTGGCAACGAACATGCATTCACGACCGTGAACCATTCCAATTCCAGTAATGATTCCTGAACTGTGAGCGTTACCATCGTAAAGACCGTTTGCTGCTAATTTACTTAATTCAAGGAAAGCTGTACCTGGGTCACAAATGGCCTCAATTCGCTCTCTTGGTAACATTTTACCTCGGCTTCGGTGGCGCTCGACATATTTTCCACCACCTCCGTCCATCACGGCATCCATACGGCCCTCCATCGCTGCCACAAGAGCTCGATTATGTTCTAAATTAGTGGTGTATTGTTTGTCGCTAGTTCGCACCGAAGAAGGTAGTCTATCCATGTCGACCCATAGGGTCGAACTCAAACAGGTGTTTGAACGGTGCGGCTTCAAACACCCAACATAAGCCGTCCTAGGTCCCTAAGGCCCGGAGCGAGCCCTACGGTAAGAAGTCCGAGAACAACCAATAATCGAAGATGAGATTGACGTTTTTCCCACCGCCACTCAGCAAAGAATAGAATGACCACCAAAGCCAAGGCCATTTTTACCACAAAAAATCCCCAGCCGCCTCCAGCACCACCTTCATCGCCACCAGCTAAACGCATTACTAGAGTGGACAGAACATGCTTTTCAGAATAGCCAAAAACATCAACCCCCAACCAAGATGCGAAACCATCTACAAGTTGACCATATACTGCCAACAAAACAATGGGTGTTGCAAAGGCTGCCTGCTTGACAACGTTTTCATATTCTTCAAACTCATTGCCTTCAAGACTTTCCCATTCTTCAAGGGTCATTCCATCATCTAGCACACCTGGTGTTTTTCCTTCGCTAAGCAGTTTCCTAAAGGAATCCAAGCCGCGACGACGTAGGAGCAAGACGATAATGAGTGGGCAACCAAGAATCACAAATGCTGGCCAAATCGTAAGTTCTCCAGCAATTAACTGAGTTTGTGCGAATCCCATTAAACTCGCTGCGGTCAAGATGCAAGCACCGATACCCGCATAAAGTAAAGAGCGCTCTAATTGATTCCAATTCTTTAACCAGTTATTCCAACTGAATTCTTCAACTTCAAAGAAGAACCAAAAGAATGCTGGAATCAGTATTACTACAGCAATATTCCCAGCAACCGAAAATTCGTAAAAAAGAATCACGTGGCTAATTACCACCATCATCAATGGCAAGAAGGTTAGGAATTTTTCCTTTTCAGGACTGGATTCCATCTCTTTTAGAATTGGAACAAAGACTCCAATGAGTAATATCCATCCAGCAGTTTGAAAGTGAATAATTGGAGACACAAACCAAGAATCAACATTATCTGCGAAAAGTCCTGCATCTTCATGCACTTCAACCAATACCGCCCAAAATACCCAAGGCAGCAAAGCGTAGAGCATTCTATCTTCACTCGAAATACCCCACTTTCGTATTAACGCTGATAGACTAACGATGAAAGCCACTAGAAGAATCCCATATGCGGCTGTATCAACAGGGTTGTAACTTGAATCGCCACCACCTTCACCAACAATCGGTTGCACGATGTTGATGTCAATAATGTCCCATAATGTCCACACATCAGCAAAAAGCCCTAGCAAATAGGCGATTCCAGGTAACGCCATACCTAAGCCAATTATTGTGAATGCTACTAACTCATGTTTGGCAAACTCAGAATTGGGCAATGAACGAGGAAAACTAACTTTTGGAGACGAATCTTTCTCCTGTGTAGCAACTACAACTTCATCAGTCAATCCAACATCTTCAGCAGATTCTGATTCACCCTCGTCAGCGCTCATTGCGCGGCCGAGCCGGCTCTACCAAAAGAGGTTCACTCTTCTTCGTCGTGCTCGTGGTCACAGTTTTCATCGTGAACGTGTTCTTCTTCCTCTTCTTCTGCAGCCTCTCTGAATTGGTGTACATCTCTAAAGACGATTGTCTTAGCACCAACAGTGTCACGAAGTGAACGAATGAGTTGGAATTTTGCCATACCCCATGATTGATCATATCCGAGGAACTCAGGGATTGTGATGGATACATCATCGCCGTCAAACTCTACCTCAAAGTCATCAGACCCTGTTGACATTTTTAGAAGAGTCATCACCATCTCATCCTTCTCTTCAATAACCTTAGTAATTCGGTAATTATAACGCAGTGATTTACCTGCTAACTCGTGATTGAAATCAATTCGCGCACGGCCAGCGCGGAACATGACTAAGGTGCCCTTACGGCCCCCTATCTCAACTGGGCCACCAACTTGTAGATTGTCAGGATCTCTGACTTGTCGAGCCAATTGTTGTGGACCCAACATTTCAACTGCACCTGGGTCGCGTTCACCGTATGCTTTGTCTGCTGAAATCTCAATATCGTAATCAGTTTCAGCCTCAGCTTCTTCAAGGCTTTCTTCAAATCCCGGAATCAAAGTTCCAGCACCGATAGTGATGCACAAGGGCTCATAATTTCGTGACTCTTCGTGAACGTCATTTGACTTTGCAGACTCCTCACGCGTGGTCTCAATTAGCTTTCCTGAATCAACCTCAAACAGGTCGTAATCTATGTACACAATCGTGCCTTCTTCCATGAATACCACTTCAACCCCTAATGGGGCGAGCCGCCGACCGACTCCCCCTTTATGAGTGAAACGGTGAATTTATCCAATATCAATTAGGAGAAAACGGCTTACTAGGTCGCTGGAATGAGGTAGTAGCGATACCTAAAGTTGAGAGGACAATGATTAGCCAACCAGCCCATACAAGATGACTTCCAGAGAGATGATATACAGTCAAGCGAACCCTATCAAGCCCAACCTCGCCGCTCTCAATATCCATAATTCCTGACGCATTTCCTAATGCCTGTGTTTGCGACCAATCAAAGATAAATACAGTATCACCACTAAAGGATGTATACCGGTCTACCTCACTGCGTGGGAAACTGTTTGAGCCGTCAAACCTCAACATACCTGGGTTAACACTCCCCAAAAAAATACCCTGCTCATCGTAGATGTCAATCTTAGCGCCGAGGAATCCATCACCGACCGAAAAGCGCTCGTTAAATTCTTCATCATCAGGGGAAAGAACTGTCCAATCATCAAAAGTTAGTTGGAAACCTTCATGAGAAACTTGTTGCCCTTGCACCAAGACTACTTGGTGAGCGGGATCTGTTCTGTCAATCAGTGTGGTTGTGAATATATGCCCAACCAGTAACAAAAGAATCCCTACATGGGCAGTGTGAGCAAGGGCACTACGCATTTTTGCAGGAGAATAACCCTTTGCTGTTCGCTGATAGAGATCATACGCAAGACGCATAATTGATGGAATTGCAACGATTAGGATAGGCAATAGTAACCATGCGACTTCACCGCGATTTATTGTGTCACTAAATTGAGAATTGCTATCACCAACAATAGGAATATCAAGGAATACTCCAACAACAATTCCCATGACAATAAAGCCGAATAGAAGAAAGGGTACCATCTTTTCTGGTACTGTATCTTTCCAAGAATACGTTGCCAAGGCAGAAGCAATTAGTAGAATTAGCGGAGCACCAAACATCTCATGCATCGCTAGTGATGTGCCATCTACACTAGCAATCATCAACATCCAAGTGAGGGTGAAAAAGGTTCCACCAATTACAATCGGAGCGAATAGAGATAGGCGAATTTGTGTTTTCCGAAATGAAAATTCCAATAGTCGTTCCTTCAAAGTCTGTTCTTCTCCCTCTTCAACATCTTGAACCAGTAATGGCCAAATGAAGATTAACAGCCCTATTCCGGCTGCATATACATCAATTAAATAAGCGTATACTGAAGTTAATATAACAACTATTCCAGCTACTGTCCAAACCATTTCTGACTCTTTATCTGAACTTGCTTTCAGCAGCATCAATAGAATGAGAAGTGTTGCAATTAATGGTTCATCAATGTATAATGATAACAGAATTATTGCGGCCATTGAAACCGTCTTCTCACGGTTTGCAAACAATTTCGAACCAGCAGGCTCAGGTGGTAACATGATAGCCAATAATGGAGCCGCGGCTGCAATGAGTAGAATGAATGTAGGCAATTGCTCTAGTAGGCTTGATTCTGCCCCAAACAAATCAACAGAAATTAGCCAAGATAATGGTAAAAACAAAATCATCCATAATGAAAATCTGCTAGCGAATTGTAGGTTTTCAACACCACCAATCCTAGCTTGACGCGTAACCATCACAGCCACGGTAATGGCCAAAATTGCTACTAGTGAAATTAGGTAAGTAATGACCTCGGTTCCGCTGACTCCTGAATTTTGTAAATCCATAATTCGCAATATTGCAGAATCACTCTGAGAGCCCACATCTTCTGATACAAAAGCATGGACTGAAGCCCACACACCATTGGCCCTCGTGACCATGGTCGCGTGAATAGAGAACCACCCAGGGAGGATAGCTAAAGGAAGGACAAAACCACTATTTTTCCCACCAGGGGTCACACGTAAGTGAAGCAGAAGAAGGAGACTAAGCCAAGGCAAGAGTGATGCTGTTTCAACAGGATCCCAAGCCCAATATCCTCCCCAATCGAGCACAGTATAAGCCCAAAGCCCACCTAGCCCAACACCAATCGTACCTACTGCCAATGCTACTCTTGCCGGAGGAGTTACCATTTCACGAAGTTGAGATTCGTCGACTTTTTCATCGCTGAGAACTGTGGCCAGTGCCTTCAGCATTACTACGATACAAAGTGAGTAAAACAAGAAAACAAGTGGTGGGTGAAAGACCATCAAATCAGTTTGTAAAAGTGGGTTTAACTCACCTCTCCAACTACTCTGAGCCAGTCTGAAGGGTCGCATCATAAGAGCAATCGAAAAAATTGTTAGAATTGTCCCATTAACTAACCTACGAAACAGGATTGAACTCTCTTCCCTACCTAGACCTTGGAAAGCAAGCCCACAGATTCCCAATAAGCCAGCCCAAAGCAGAGTTGGCCCTTCTCTACTAGCCCAAACCGCACTGATACGGTAGGTAATTGGCATCTCACTGCCCCCGTAAAGTCGAACTAAATCATAATTTGTAGAATCGCTAATAAACAGCCAACTGAGAGCAATAAATGGTAAAATTTGAATTGTGCTAATGACCCGCGGAATCCACAATGATTGCTGCTTGGACAGATTACTCCACGGTATTGAGATTCCGGTTACGGAAGCGCCGATTGCTAACCAAAGAAGCCACTGCACGAAAAGAGCGAGGAGCCATCAACTGATGGCAATTTCGGCGACAAGGACTGGTTGATTGTTATGATTACCATCCGTAGTATTTAGCGCGGCTATAACCAAATGCTAACATCGCTGGAATTATTTTCTTAAAGTATAGACTTGGCCTTCGTACTAGTAATCGAATCCCTACCATGGCCTTTCCTGATATTCCCATTGAAGACATCTCTTCAGGGAAACAATTGCCCATCAATGACATATCAGAATCACTGAGAGAATACAATGCTGTTTTACCTTTCAGAATCTTTTCATAAGGTGGGAATTCTCTCTTCCAGCGGGTCGCATAAATAGCTAACTTAGCCGCTGATATATCTCCAGCAGCAATCGCTTCAGCGGCTGTCTGAGCAGCAAATGCTGCTGATTTCAAAGCCAGATGAGAACCACCTTCAAACAAAGGTGAGGTGAAACCGGCGGCATCGCCAACCAGCATTATTCCATCGAAATGAGTTACTTCGTGTGGCCCAGAAATTGGAATAGTTCCACCAAAACCCCGTAGTTTCAAACCCTCTTTCCGCCATGGTGGATTTATCATTTCTAAACCCTTAAATTCACCGTCCTCAATGAATTGATCAAGCGCCTTTACTGCCCCTTTTTTATTCTCTGTAACTAATCCGATGTTAGCCCTTCCATCTGACTTTGGAATCATCCAGAGATAACCCTTTTCAGCATATTTAGGCCAAATATAGAAATCTAAGTAACCATCTGATGGGACATCTAATACCTCATATTGCATTCCGGCAATCACTTCTGGACGAGGATTCAATTTCAATAGTTTTGAGCATACTCCAGCAACTCCAGATGCATCAATTACAATCTTAGCAAAAATTGGAAATTGATCTCCTTTACCCTCACAAAGCCAGCCATTGAAAACACCATCAATTTCTTGGCGTTGCAATTCTGTCAACTTGTGTGATAAATGTAATTTAGCGCCTTCTTCAACTGCTTCTTCTGCTAACCACTGTTCAAACAGATGCTTTTCTAGAACGTATCCTGGTTCACTCAATTTTTTTGCTGTGCCATCGGGAAATAGCACTCTGATACCATCAACAGGACGTGAAATTACTGATGGGGGGAGGTCAAGTTGTAAATTATTGACTGCTAAATCTGAAATACATTCTCCACAGTGGACGGGGGTGCCAATCTCATCATGGTCTTCAATTAAGATTACTTTGAGACCTTCTCTTGCGCTGTGTAAAGCCGCCGCACCACCGCCAGGGCCTGCACCGATGACCAAGACATCACACTCTGTTGCGGCTCCCTCCATGAGTTGGGATGAGGGCAGTCACTTCATGAATAACACGGTTGCTAGAATATTAACAATGTAAGTGAATTTGATAGAATGTCCACCCTTGATGTTTCTTAGGTGAGGACCCCTCCGAGGGCCGTGGGATGGAGTAACCTACAGCAATTTATCGCCGCCCTTGAGGAACAAGGAGATGTGCTTCGTATTTCTAGGCCGGTTGATGTGGAATTAGAAGCTGGCTGCATTGCTGACCGCCTCGTCAAAACAGAGGGCAAGGCTGTGATTTTTGAGCAACCAAGATTGCCGGATGGAACTATTTCTACAATTCCGCTGGCGATGAATCTTTTTGGAACTCGCCAACGAGTGAAAACTGCACTCGGCGTTGATGATTTAGCAACTATTGGAAAGCGACTTGTAGGGCTGATGAAGCCTGATGTTGCAACCATTTCGAAGAAACCCTGGCAAGGCATCAGTTTAGCTCGGCAAGGATTACGAATGGCACCAAAACGAGTGAAAAAAGCGGCTTGCCAGCAAGTAGTAATGGAAAATCCAGACCTAACCACTCTGCCAATTCCAAAAACTTGGCCAGGAGATGGGGGTCCGTTTATCACTCTACCATTAGTAGTCACAAAAGACCCTATCAGCGGTGAGCAAAACCTTGGAATGTATCGCTCGCAAATATATGGCCCGACTGAATGTGGACTTCACTGGCAGATGCACAAACACGGGGCAGACCATGCTGATGCTAGTGTTGGCTCGGTCAATAAAATCCCAGTTGCAATTTGCCTTGGAGGACCCCCCGAATTAATTTTCAGTGCAATTTCACCACTTCCTGACAATCTCTCAGAGTTTATGTTTGCCTCTTTCTTAGCAAATCAAAGGTTAAAATTAGTGAAGGCAACTACTCAAGATTTGTGGGTTCCAGCAGAAGCAGATGTAGTAATTGAAGGATATTGCGTCCCTGGAGAAACAAAAACCGAAGGCCCGTTTGGTGACCACTTTGGATTGTATAGTTTAGAAGGAGACTACCCGGTGATGCATGTGACCGCCATTACTCACCGAGTTGATGCTATCGCCCCAATGACAATTGTCGGACTTCCACCAATGGAAGATGGATATCTGGGTGAAGCAATTACCGATGCTTTCCTGCCAATATTGAATTTCCAGCACCGAGATGTCGTTGATATGTTCGTGCCACTGCAGACTGGTTTCCACAACCTAGCAATTATTGCATCTAAACAAAGATACCCCCGTCAAGCAAGGAAAACCTGCCTTGGATTACTTGGCGCAGGGCAATTAATGTTCACAAAAATTTCTGTAGCAGTTGACCCGAGCCATCCGGTGAAAGACCTGAATGCACTCCTTGACGTTCTCCATGAAAAAGTGGACCCGCGAAGTGATTTAGTTACGATTCCTGGGATGGTTGCTGACACTCTTGATACTTCATCACCATGGGAAAATGTTCACGACAAATTACTGATTGATGCCACAACATTACCGAGTGCCGATCCGCGAAAAGGAGGAGTAGGGCTACCGAGGGGAACCGGATTTGATGAATCCCCTGATTGGCGTCGTGGACAAGTTGATGCGCCGGGGGTTTCGGTTGACTTCTGTGCCAAAGTAAGAGCAATGGATGAAGTAACTGAGGTAATTCTTCTAAGACCATCAATCATGGTCATAACCACAAAAATTGATGATACACCTAGCCCAAGTAACGGAATGCAAGCAATTCTTGACCCAGCCTCATGGGCATTACAAGTTGAAGCGAGTAGGGCTCAAAGGCAACGGATTTTTCAATTGATGAATTCAATTTGGCAATTGGAAGAATCTGACGACCTAAGGTGGTTATTTATCACTGATGATGATGTGAAGTTACACTCGGCAGGAGCAAACCAAAAACTACTATGGCAATTAACCGTAAGATTTGATGTAGGCAGAGATTTACATTTTGATGCAGACCATAGCAGAGTTTGCTGGGATGCTACCACGCCAATCCCACACCCCGGGCGCAAAGCGTTAATGAGTGCAGGTCAAGAAATATCGGCCCTAGACCCAATTCTTCCTATCAGGAGTTGGCCGGCAATCACTATCCATGACCAAGAAACTCTTACTAAAGTAACCAACATGGCTGGCTATGATGGGTATGAACAGAGAACTTGGCAACCAAATGTTTCGGGGTGGTAAATTGGGTGCAAAGGAAATTTTGAAATTCATAAAGATAGAACACACACTGTTCTCTCTACCATTTGTCCTAATAGGTTACATCATTGCTTACAATCAATTCATGGATGACTTACCAGTTAGTGTACTGGGTTGGTTGCGAATAGACCTAGTTTGGATTCTAATCGCTGCTGTTGGAGCCCGTGGCCTTGCAATGACTCTAAATCGAATTATTGATCGTGACATAGATGCTTCTAACCCTCGTACTGCAAGCCGGGGCCTAGCATCTGGCTCAATGTCTATGAACACTGCTTGGACACTCTCTACAATTTTCCTTTGTATGCTACTGTTCGGTGCATGGCAACTTAACGAAGTTGCACTAATGATGGCTTGGCTACCAGTCTTGGTCTTTGTCATTTACCCATACACAAAGCGTTACACTTGGCTTTGCCACCTATGGTTAGGTCTGTGTCTAGGGCTTGCTCCAGCGGGGGCTTGGGTTGCTGTCGCAGCGGACGTTCATGGATGGGCCGCGATTACCGGTATGCACGACGGTTACACAGACCTGCTTTGGTATCCAACTATTTTCTTTATCTCTCTAGGGGTAATGTTCTGGATAACTGTGTTTGACATTAACTACGCACGTATGGATATTGAAAGTGATCGTGCAAATGGCATCCATTCATTTCCAGCTAAATTTAGTGAGGAGACTACGACTAGAACCTCAGTTCAACTAACTCTAATGTGGTTCGCATGCTTCGCAATTTCTAACCCGATGGATGGATTTTGGTTCTTAGGAGCGGCTGGTCTGATGGCAATTCTAAACATCGCCGTTATCATAGGACGCGAGAAGTTTGCTGATTTCCAAACGACCCTGTTCCGTGTATCAATGTTGACTGGATGGATTCTTCTAGTGGCGATTATGTTAATGGAACCAGATAAAGGGCTAATGCTAGATTAGTGAGGTGATGAAATGGTGAAATTAGCAGTAATCACGGGTGGAAGTAGAGGTATTGGAGCAGCCACATCTAAGCGACTAGCTAAGGATGGATATCGCCTAATAATTACTTATCATACAGATTCTCAATCTGCAGAAAATGTCATCTCAGATGTAAGAGAGAGTGGCTGTGATTGCGTCGCAGTAAAAGTGGACTGCTCAGATTCTGGCGAGGTTATGATTCTTGCAGACCATCCTTGGGTGCGTGAAGGTGTTGACGCACTCATCTTGAATCATGCAATGTATGAACGGGGAAAGGCTGGGGAACTAACTCTTGAAGCACTCGAACTGACCATGAATGTCAATTTTACCGGCTCGTTCCTTGTATGGAAGGCACTCTCCCCACACCTTACACAGAATGCCTCAATAGTAGTTTTAGGTAGTCAACTTGGAATTAAGGGAACTGCTACTGGTGCTGATTATTCCGCTTCAAAAGGAGCACTGCATAGTTGGGCTCGCTCACTCGCAATTGATGTCGCCCCGAGTGGCCAGAGAGTGAATGTTGTTGCCCCTGGAACTATTGATACTGATCTAGTCGCGAATGACTCACCCAAGAAAAGAACTAACAGAGAAGAAAATATTCCAATGGGAAGATTGGGGAAACCTGAAGAAGTTGCTAATGTCATATCATTCCTTTTGTCTGATGATTCTAGTTACATTACTGGTGCGATTCTGCATGTTAATGGCGGGTTATATCGCCCATGAAATGAAGAACGATCAATTGTGAGCGGATACCATGGCAAAGACTGAGATTGACCATTTTGATTTGTCTAAAGCTATTGAGGGTGCGGCTTCAGATTGGTTAGACCCATCTGTCGCATGCTTTCGATTACACTCAGAATACAATACTGCAGGTGACCAGAAACAAGCAATTGAAAAATTAATTTCCCAATTCAATAATTCACAAGAGAGAGCGGTACTCCTTGGGGTGACCGGCTCGGGCAAAACATTTGCTATGGCACATATTATTGAAACACTGAATATACCTACTCTAATTCTTAGCCACAATAAGACACTTGCTCGCCAACTATGGCAAGAGATGTCATCACTTTTCCCAGAAAATGCAGTGGAGTACTTTGTCAGCCACTACGACTACTACCAACCGGAAGCATACCTACCCAAGCGGGATTTATACATCGATAAAGAAATGCAGATGAATGAGCGAATTGAACAAGAGCGATTTGCCACTGTTGCATCTCTTGTATCTCGCCCTGATGTCATTGCCATTGGTACTGTTTCAGCAATTTATGGTCTTAATCCACCCGAAACATTCCTAAAACAACACGCAAGGATATATGTCGGGCAAGCGATTGAACCTCTTGACTTAGTCAAACAGTTGGTTGAGTTACAATACCAACGCATAACCGGTGAAATCTCAAGAGGGGAAATTCGGTGTCGTGGCGAAGTTGTTGATGTCTGGATGCCCAGTCGGGATGACCCGCTTCGTATTCGTTTTGACTTTGATGGAGTCACGAAAATTCAGGTCTGCGAAGCGGTTTCGTGGGAACCTCTTGACGAACTAGAAGAAGCTTGGATACATCCGAAAGAATTTTTCATGACTAGTCCAGAAAGATTCGCACAAGCATTGGAAGATATTGTATTTGAGTTATCAGAGAGAACGCATGAACTGGAGAAAGAGGGTAAAGAATTGGAAGCGCATCGCCTTGAAACTCGGACCACTTTTGATTTAGAAATGCTTAGAGAAACTGGGCATTGCAAAGCCATTGAAAATTATTCAATGCATTTCGATGGTAGAACCTATGGGGAACGCCCTTACTGCTTGCTTGATTTTTTCGCAGCAACCGCTAAACAATTTCATGGGGCTCCGGACAAATTTCTCGTTATCATGGACGAGAGTCATGTGACCCTTCCTCAATTAAAAGGAATGTACGCTGGTGACCACTCAAGAAAAATGTCCTTAATTGAACATGGATTCAGATTACCATCTGCAGCAGACAACAGACCATTACGTATTGATGAATTTCAAAGTCTTGTCCCGCGAATGTTGTACGCCTCTGCAACACCAGGGGAGAGAGAACTACGCCATCTTGCAGAGGTAACTGGACAAAACGTGCCAAAAGAGCTACTCCACGTGCCAGGAGGTGGTGGTGCAGTTGAACCAGAGATGAAGAAGCCGAAGAAGTCACCTAGCCTTCTCAAATCCCTTGAACAAATTGATGGGATTGTGCGTATGGAATTCCGTCCGACTGGGTTACTTGACCCTGAAATTGAAGTTCGTCCGACAGAAGGTCAGATTCAGGATTTACTTGATGAGATAAACAAATGTACATCCAGCGGTGAACGTGTATTGGTTACAGTTTTGACTATCAAATTCGCAGAAGAAGTTTCTAGTTATTTACAACGAATGGGTGTTAAATCACATTACCTCCACTCGGAAATTGACACCATCGAGAGATCTGAAATCATTAAGGCCTTACGAATTGGCCACATTGATGTTATTGTCGGGATAAATTTATTGCGAGAAGGTCTCGACATCCCGGAAGTATCTTTAGTAGCAATTTTTGATGCTGACCGTCAAGGGTTCTTACGAAACGAGCGTTCTCTTTTACAGACAATTGGCAGGGCTTCACGGAATGAAAATGGCAGAGTGCTGCTTTATGCGGATTCTATGTCTGATGCAATGAGTACATCAATTTTTCAAACCGTTGAAAGACGGAAACGACAAGAAGAATTCAATGTTAGGAATGATATTGTCCCAAAAACTATTGTCAAAGAATTACCAATAATGGGTATTGAAGCAGAGGAACTGTTGGCTGGTACTGCGGGTACTGGTAGCAGTGGCGGTAAGAGATTTGTTGGCGGAACCACAGGTCAAAGTGGGAAAATCAGAGATGAGAGAGACCTTGCAAAACGATTTGACCTCGGTACAGATGGTTGGGCCTCTGAAGGGGAATCGGTTAGCAATGTTAGCCAACCTTCGTGGGCAAGTGTTGCTTCTTCAATTTTGGAGGGGGATGGAAATGTCAATTCAGTAGATGAGTCAGTGATGAATGAAGATCTTGAGCGATTATTAGATAGATTACGGAAACAGATGAGATTGGCAGCAACTAGACTTGAATTTGAGAAGGCTGCCCAATTGAGAGATCGAATTTTCCAATTGGAAAATGATGGATAAGACCAATCGGTCAATTTGAAAACAATGAGCCGTTCAACAGGTACTATGGGACGGAGACTAGAGATAGTCATCATGACTCAAGGACCAGAATTGTACAGCACTACTAGAATAGCAGCTGCAGCCCGGCGTGCAGGCCATGGTGTTAGTTATCTCAATCCAACTAGATGTACAATTGACTTATCACCTGAAGGGGCAACTGTTCTCTATAATGGTGACAAAATTGTTCAACCAATGGATTGCATTGTGCCAAGGATTGGCGCTTCAATTACCCGCCATGGATTAACAATACTCAGGCAATTCCAAGCTGTTGGAGTTCCTGTCCTTAACCCAAGCAATGGTATTGCGGCGAGTAGAGATAAATTGCGGGCATTACAGCGATTTGCTGCGGTTGATTTACCAATGCCTAGAACAGCATATGCAAGAGGATCTGCAGACTTACATCCTTGCATCAAAACTGTTGGTGGGCCTCCAGTGGTTCTGAAACTTTTAGAGGGGACGCAAGGAATAGGGGTAATGCGTTGTGATACTGTCGCAAGTGCTGAATCAGTAATTGATGTTCTTGCGAGATTACATCAACCAATAATTATCCAAGAATATATCGCCGAATCTAAGGGGACTGACATTCGAGCCATCGTTGTCGGCGATAAAGTGGTCGCCGCGATGAGAAGAACTGGGAAAGGTGATGATTTCCGAAGTAATATCCACAGAGGTGGTACCGGCGATCAACTAGAACTTGAACCAGATATTGAGCGTATATGTATTGACGCTTGTAAAGCCCTTAACATCCAATTCGGTGGAGTAGATTTGCTAGAATCAAGTCGTGGCCCATTGTTGATGGAAGTAAATTCATCTCCAGGACTTGAGGGAATTGAAAAAGCAACTGGAATTGATGTAGCAAATGAGGTAATAAAGGAAATTGAGAGGCTCTGTGAATAACCGCTGTATTCATTTTGAGACGGCTTGTCGGGTGATGTCATGGTAAGCCCAGACGACTTTGATTTGCCTGTGGTTGATTACGATTTTTCCACTACTGATAATGTGACCAAACTGTTAGACCAAATGGCTACTGCCGGTGGCTTTACAGCGACTAAACTTGCCCTCGCACACGATATTCTAAAGGATATGTTTGAGCAACTTGATGATTCTTCAAATGATGATGGCTCTGACCAGTTGAACTGGCTTTCTTTTCCAGCCTGCTTATGTGCTACAGGAACACGTGGATTCTTCGTTGAGGCATTGAAGAGAAAACGCTTCAATGTAGTTGTGACAACTTGCGGAACACTTGACCACGATATTGCTAGGAGTTTCAGTGATTACTTCCATGGTGCCTTTGAGTTAGATGATGTTGAACTGGGTGAACAGGGCTTGAATCGACTTGGAAATGTGATTGTTCCAAATGCTAGTTATGGTGAAATCATTGAAAAGATTGTAATGCCAATATTACAAGAAATAGATGATGAGAGGCGCTCGGCCAACCCTGAAAATCCATGGGAAGGATTTGGTACTGTTGAGCTATGTTGGGCATTGGGTGACAGGATTGACGATGAATCAAGTCTACTTCATTGGGCTGCTAAACATAGGATTCCAATTATTATCCCTGGAATATACGATGGTTCCATCGGAGCTCAATTATTCATGCACCGGCAAAAAGCAAGAGACTTCAATCTTGACCTGTTAGCGGACCAACAACTCCTCTCGGACTTGGTATGGACTACTGATTCATCACACGCCTTAATGGTTGGAGGAGGTATCTCAAAACACCATGTAATCTGGTGGAACCAATATCGAGGCGGATTGGATTCTGCAGTGCAGATTACGACGGCATCTGAACATGATGGTTCTTTATCAGGTGCAAGACTCAAAGAAGCAATTAGTTGGGGAAAAATTCGTGCAGATGCTCCTCAAATTGTAGTTGAAGGTGATGCTTCCTTGCTGTTGCCACTGTTAGGTGCTAGTCTATTTGCAGAGGAATATACCCCCTAGATTGAACTACGCCAACTGATGAGCAATACACTCCATCAATCCGACTCTAAATGGAACTGATGGATGCCACCCTTTTAATCCAGCATTCTGGCAAGCAGAATGTAATGGGCCAAGATTTGGCCTATTGGGGGAAACCATTGGTTCGGTCTTAGGTTCAAATATTTCCAAATTTTCCAATTGGAAAGTTTTTGATTCGGCGGCTTTTACCCTTTTGAAAAGCATCTCCAACTCACTTGTCATCGCTTCATGGCTCCAGCAACGTCTCCCACTGACATCAACTACACCTTTTGGTAAATTAGTAAATAATTCCGAAATCATATCTACTACATCACGGACATGAATCCAATACCTTGGCTCACCTTGGGGTCTTTCCCCAACAGGGTTGTTCAACCATGAAACTTGATGTTCTATTTCCTTCGGACCCCAGTTTCCAGAACCATTCGGAACGTACAAGTCATGCAAAACCAATTCACAATCAACCTCACAAGGGTAAGGGTCACTTGTTGACGGTCGAATTACTAAATCACATTCTACAGCTGGACCAGAATGCCAACATAAGATGTGAACACCGTCTGAGACATCTGTGTCAATTCCGATTCTCTCTAGTCTGTCTTGTAATGACAAAAAGAAATTATCCTCTTGACCTTGAAGAGTTACCATATTTGGCATAGTTCCCCCCTCGTACACTTTTGACATATTCTGATTAACATTACATCTTGAGTTTAGTTCTCAGAAAAGGACATCAAACAATCTCTAACTATGTCTAGTACCAAATCTATCTCTTCAGAAGTAATGCCAAAATGAGGAGTGAACCTCAGTGCATTCATCCCACCATGGATAACTCCAAGCCCATTCAACCTGCACCACTCTTCAACACAGCCAAAGCCCACAACTGGGAGGGTTTCTGGGTCAAGTTCTGCACAAAGTAGCAAACCAGAACCTTGAACTAAAGTAATCTCGTTTGGAAATTCTTTTTGTAATTCACGCAATTTTGAAAGGAATTCGTCTCCTTTTTCAATAATGTTCGCACGTAATTCAGGAGTTATCATGCTGAGTACTTCTACTGCTGTTTCAAGCGCTCGAGGATTAGTCGTCATTGTATTTCCATAAATCCCGACAACATACAATTCAGCGGCACGTTCAGATAATCCTAGAACGGATAGAGGAAATTGTCCAGCGTTGAGTGCCTTTGACCAAGTCTCTAAGTCAGGTACTTCAGCAGATTGGAATCCAGGATAATCTACAATTGAAAGACTGCCTTTGCCCCGAAATCCAGCCTGTATTGAATCTACTAACAACATGCTTCCGTGTTCCAAAGTTAATCGTCTCGCTTCATCATAGAATTCTCGAGTTATAGATTGACCAGGGGAACCTTCGCCTTGCACTGGTTCTATGGCTAGCAATTCAATGAAAAAATTCTCTTGCTCTGCTGTTGAAAACGCTGACTGTAAATCTTTGACATTGTTTGGTTTAACAATAATGATATTATCACGCTCGCGGAACGTTGCAAGATTGTCTATGTATCCTTTCTTACAAGAATCTGAGATTGATGCAGGACGTTGTGTTCTTCCGTGGAATGCTTGCTTAAGTGCAATTATTTTTATCGGTTTTCCTTCATGACGACCACCTGGACCTGTCATGTTATTGGAATTAACATCAGCAATTCGCATGCCCAATGATACTGATTCAGACCCACTATTTACACAAATAAATTTTGAAAACGGACACCCACCACGAGAATGACCAACCTCTTTCCGTAATGCATCTGCTAACCTTTTCTGGCTAAATGAAGCCGTCATCACATTTGCCATTACCCAATTCTTTGACATAGCGCCAATTACTTCGTCTGGACCGTGGCCAGCACCAAGCATCCCGTACCCGCCATTGTCGTGAAGTACAGCCCCATGTGATGTGATTATCCAAGGGCCGCGTGCAGCTATTGCAACATACGGATTAACAGTTGCAGGTGAGTAAAAATTAATGAAATCAGATTGTAACGTTTGGATTAATTTTGATTCTTCCATCATTAACAATTCTGAACCTAACTGTATCAAGTATTCTTTATGGTTCTTTGAAGCCTCTGAAATAGCACGTATTAGGTTAGGATCTGACGCTGCAAACTTAGTAATTACTTCGTCTTTCAAGCCGGTGGTTTGTTGTGGTCCTGAATTAGCGCGGATTTCCGCTAATTGAGAAAGAACGTCTTGCATGTCTTTGGGAGGGGGAATACGCTCATCAATTTATGCCGTGGATACAACTTTCATTTTGTTTCTAAAAGTGTATTTCCCATCATAAAATATCAGGAGGAAAAGGACGGAATTAACATTTTTCTTCTAGTAAATTCCAATTGAGTTTTCTAATTTCTAATTAGATTTTACTAACGTGTTGGCATTGGAATTAGTAATGATTTTGTTTACCTGATACTAATGATTAAAATAAAATTGAAAAATATTGGAATTTTTCTAATTTCTTATTAGGAAACAATGGCAATCCCTCGATTCTAATGGATCAAAAGTAACAAGCTTGGAAAATAATTGAATGAGCGGTGTTATCCGTCTTTCCAATTAGAATTCATTTTCGGATAATCCACTTTAGAACGTCATTCCTATTGGTTAATTACACTCTCTTATCAGTTGAATTCAATTGAATTTTGATTATAGTTATCATTTGTTCAAAATTATAACTATCAATTGGTCAATTATTGATTATCCGCCTTTTTCAATTGGATTTTCAATTAGTATTTCGGCATATACTTAATATACTGACTCCGAGCGTAGTACATTAACCGAGACATGGGATGCACGGTAAAAGAGAGGGAAAAAATATGACAGATGAATCGTTTAGGATACAAGAATTGTTACAACGGGAAGTTTACGTTAAACAAACACGCGTTGGAGTAATAGTCGGGGAGAGATATCACCCCAATGAAGATAGAGTTCAATCATTCAGATTACAGGTTGAACCAGGAGTGGCAGATGAATTCATGCGGAAGCCAGCTGAGTTCGCGCCACTTTCAAAAGAACTGCTTCATAGTATTCAATCAGACGGGAGTATCAAACTAACTAAATCGATGAGAGAATTACAACGCAGGTGGCGAAACACAGTTCGTATCAATGAGAAATTATACGCACCAGATGAATTACTTGACAGAGCAGTTCTTGACACCCAAGGTGAAGATCTGGGAGTGGTCATTGGCCTTGTGAAAATAAAGCGCACATACCGCGGAGTACAGGTCAAAGCGCGTGGAAACCTAAGACGGAGATACAAATTAGAGAACAGCGTAATCAACATACCTGTCCAATTCCTTGCTAGAACGAGCCCTCGTTTAGACGAAATAATTCTTTCACGTACATTTGACAAATTGATGGGTTTGCCATCATATCTAAAGTTGAATTCGGGAGATATTAACGAAGAAGACTTTGCAGAAGAAGAATGAGATTCCTAATAGGAACCGTTTAATTCAACCCCCCGGTGGCGCGGCTCACCCTTGGGCGGGTAGCTTAGGTTGGTTGGAGCACCCGGCTGATAACCGGGAGGTCGCAGGTTCAAATCCTGCCTCGCCCACTCCCCTTTTTTTACAAGTAGCGTAGATTTTTGCAAATTTTCTTTAATAAAATAAAAGTTAATTACAAAAATGGGGGGCCTTTTTCCCATTTAGGTCTGCTAACCTTCACTCAACTACACACATTTAGTATAACCTTGATACACACAAATGACATGAAGGGCCCACTAGTCGGAGGACTTGAGGGGAGCGCCTGCCAGTAGTCTCAGGAAGTATTGATGGAGACCTTGCATCTGCATTGGCAGAAAAGTTAGGTTGGGAGCATCATGAATTAGTTGCTAGACGGTTTCCAGATTCAGAAGCCTATGTTCGTGTACCTACAAAGAGCATCAACGCGGTACGTTCTGAACCCGTTGTAGTTGTAGCGACTACTTTTCCTGACGATGGGATTGTTGAAGCATTACTGATGCTTGAAGCGATTCACGATGTAAGATCTGGAAATCTGCAAAATCTAATGGGTGATGGCCCAGAAAATCTTCAAGATGTTGGACCTGGAATATTCCTTGCAGTCCCTTACTTTGGATACAGTAGACAAGACAAGAGATTTCAGCAAGGGGAAGTTATCTCAGCATCTCTAATCGTACGGTTATTAGCGCGCCATATTGATGGATTAATTGTCTTAGATTTGCACGCGCCATCTGTCTTAGATGACCTTGACACACCTGTTGAGTTTGTATCAGCGATGCCAGAAATTGCTGAACACCTAAAACTCAATGTTAATCCAGACTTTATCCTAAGTCCCGACAAAGGCGCGATTGAAAGGGCATCCCATGTTGCAAAACTAATTGGCTGCAAGTTTTCATATCTTGAGAAAACAAGAATTGACGCACACACCATTCAACACAAGCCAAAGGACTTGGATGTTGATGGTGCAATTGTTGCGATTGTTGATGATATGATTAGTACTGGGGGGACCATATGCAAAGCTAGTGATGCGCTGTTATCCCAAGGTGCCAAAGAAGTACATGCCGCATGCACTCACGGCCTGTTCACTGGTGGTGCTATCACTAGGCTCGACGACCATGTAAGTGGTGTTCATGCAACTGATTCTATTGCTAGCAACCCACGCGCTCTCGTCTCATCGGCCGCTGCTTTGGCAAGAGGTGTAAAGCAGTTAAGAGACCGGTTGAATCTGTGAGCAGTACCACGATTCTTGATTCACCACCTCATCCGGTGCGTTTATACAGACCACGCCCTCGGCGGAACACCTACAGGAGGATATAATCCTATGAGCGTACATATTGATTTTGAAACCCCAGCCGATGTGCAAGACATGGTTTATGAGTTTGTGAAGAAGATTGAAAAGGAGGGTGGAAGCCACTTCAAGAAGGGGATGAACGAGGTCATCAAAGTCTGCGAGCGAGGCGATGCTAAACTTGTGATTATGGCTGAAAATGTCAACCCTGGAGAAATGATGATGCCAATTCCAATGATCTGCAAAGAACGTGGAATCCCTTACATTTATGTCAATGATCAAAGTTTCCTTGGAGAGGCTGCTGGACTTCCAGTTGGCCGCCCAACCTCAGCGATTGCAGTCATTGAGATAGATGGAGCAGCAGACGAATTCAAAAACGTAGTTGCATCTGCTAAAGAATTAGCAGGAAACTGAGGTGAACCGGATGACAGACGGTTGGCCGGCAGAAGTCGTCGAAATCGTAGGACGAACCGGTATGACCGGTGAGGCTACTCAAGTCAAAGTTCGTGTAAATGATGCCCCAAACCCACGGGACGTTGGTAGAATTATTACTCGAAATGTGTTAGGTCCAATACGTGTTGGAGATGTTTTGATGCTCAGAGATACTGGACGTGAAGCACGTAAACTCGGAGGCCGATAATATGCCTGAGCGACGCGTCTGCACATTCAGTGGCGAAGAAATTGAGCCAGGTACCGGACAGATGTACGTACGTAGAGACGGCACCGTGCTGTGGTTCAAGAGCAGTAAAGCCCGCAAGAATATGGTGAATTTGAAGAGAAATTCCCGCAAAGTAAAGTGGACCCGCCACTATGTGAAAGGCGGAATTCAGTAAAATTCCTTGTTTCACTCAAGCGTTTTGCTTAAACAGGGGTGGCGTCACGGCCGCTTCAGTGAGTACTATGCAGACGACATTTGTGATGGTCAAACCCGACGGGGTTCAGCGAGGATTAGTTGGCAAGATTATTGCCCGTTTTGAAGATAAAGGCCTTCGTTTAGTAGGTTTGAAGCAGTTGACACCTTCCCAAGAATTGGCTTCCAGTCACTACGCTGTTCACTCAGAACGACCTTTCTACCCTGGACTACTCAAGTTCATCACATCTGGACCTGTTGTGGCAATGGCATGGAGTGGCGTGGATGCAATCAAGGTGGCGCGCAACATCATCGGGCCAACAAATGGCCGTGATGCAAACCCAGGTACAATTCGTGGTGATTGGGCTATGGACATCGGGCACAACATAATCCACGGTAGCGATGCCGAAGAGACTGCAGAATTTGAATTGGGACTTTGGTTCCCTGAAGGATTAGTTGATTGGACTCGGTCAGCAGAAGATTGGGTCTACGAAGAATAGAATTTAGATTACAGGGGCAGGTGACATGGATGAAAGAGAGGAGACAGCCAATTGTTGCGGTCCTCGGCCATGTTGATCACGGCAAAACTAGCCTACTTGACCACATTCGTTCGCTTGGAAGCGAAAGGCAATCCTCTGTCATGGCTAGAGAGGCCGGTGGCATCACTCAACATATCGGGGCGACTGAAGTTCCTTCTAAGGTCCTCAATGACCTATGTGCACCACTGATGGGTGGGAAAAATTTCAACTCCCCTGGTCTGCTTTTTATTGATACGCCAGGACACCACTCATTCTCTACCCTTCGAGCTCGTGGAGGCTCACTGGCTGACATCGCCATTTTGGTAATTGACATAGTTGATGGTTGCAAACCACAGACACTAGAATCAATGCGAATCTTGAGACAGGCCAAAACCCCATTTGTGGTTGCTTGCAATAAGGTCGATCGTATCCACGGTTGGCAGTCAGAGTATGGCAGAGCAATGGCAGTTTCTTTTCGAGAGCAGAGTAAAGATGTACTAGCGCTTTTTGACCAGAAGTACTGGCAGTTAGTTGGCCAGTTTGGTGAGCAAGAATTCAACCTTGAACGTTATGACCAAATCACAGATTTCACCAAGAATATTGCACTAGTCCCTTGTTCAGCAAAGGAAGGAGAGGGAATCCAAGACCTACTAGCAGTAACTATTGGGTTGGCTGAAAAATTCTTGGCTGAACAATTAGAAGATGTTGAAGGAAGTGCAGAAGCAACTGTTCTTGAGATGAAAAATGAGCGGGGACTCGGTAAGACTCTAGATATTATTCTTCACAGAGGAACAATGAACAAAGGAGACGAAATTGTTGTAGCCACACCAACTGGCCCATTGGTGACCAAAATCAAAGGTATGTTTTCACCTCGAGGAATGTCTGAAATGAGGGATGCTGGAGACCGATGGGATTCAGTAGATACCGTATCAGCCGCTGCTGGTCTAAAATTGAGTGCACCTGACATTGAATCTATTCTCGCAGGGACAACACTCCGAGTTATTCCGGATGATGAATCACGTCAGCAAATTATTGACCAAATCACAGAGGAATGTGAAATTTCAATTGACTTAGATGAAGAAGGGATTGCTATCAAGGCAGACACTCTAGGCGGATTAGAAGCACTAGCATTCGAAATAAGGGGTATGAAAGATGTCAGCGGTAATCCTCGAAATATAAATATCCGCTCTGCTACTATTGGTCCAATCAATCGTAAAGACATCAGAAGTGCTGCTATATCTGATGACCCTTACGAGCGAGTTATTCTCACCTTTAGTACAGGCATATTAGCAGAAGCCCAAACTGAACTCAGCAGGGACGATTGTGAAGTATTACATATTGGCTCAGAAATCATCTACCACATTCTTGAAGAGTATGAAGAATGGATTGAAGCGACCAAGAAGAGATTAGAGGAAGAAGGACGTGAGAATGTCATTCACCCTGGCAGGATATTAATCATGGAAGACCATATCTTTAGACGCTCTGGACCCGCTGTTGTAGGAGTAAGAGTACTGGGTGGTAGAATCCATGTTGGACAGCGCCTATTGACAGTTGATGGGGAAAAAGCAGGTAGGGTGAAATCAATCCGCGATGGCGACCATGTATTGAGCGAAGCAAAGCAGGGAGACGAATTAGCAGTCGCTATTCAGGGAATTACAATTGGTCGTGGGGTTGATGAAGATGATGTTCTCCTAGTGGACGTCCCAGAATCCCATATTCGGAGATTACGGAAATTAAATATTTCAAGTATTGAAGAGGAAATACTTTCTGAATTAATAGCCCTTCATCGGAAAGATGACCATTTTTGGGGTCGGTAACCTTTGAATTATGGTTGATGTTTCAACCCCCAACCCTTTAGTACGAATCGGGCGGGTCAGTAATTGTAGAGAGGAGGGTTGACGATGCAGACAACTATGGGAGGAGACGGACGAACCCGAGATTTGATTGCGACTGTAAGTGCAATTTCAAATGGATTGATGAATGAAGTGTCAAAAGTCATCATCGGAAAGCAGGAGAATCTGCGAAAGGTTACAATCGGCATTCTCTCTAACGGGAATATGTTGCTTGAGGATTTCCCTGGACTAGCAAAGACCCTACTTGCAAACACATTTGCAAGAGCACTTGGATGTAAATTCAAGCGTGTTCAGTTCACCCCTGACTTGCTACCTTCAGATATTATGGGGACTTACATGTACGACCAAAAGGCTGGTGAATTCAAACTCCGGCCAGGACCTCTTTTCTCAAACATTCTACTAGCTGACGAGATTAACCGTGCACCACCAAAGACTCAGGCCGCTTTGCTTGAGGCTATGGAAGAAAAGCAGGTTACAATTGAGGGTATTACCCATAAATTGCCAGCACCGTTTGTTGTGTTGGCTACTCAAAACCCAATTGAACAAGAAGGCACCTACCCACTTCCAGAAGCACAAATGGACCGATTCTTGATGAAGATGTCAATGGGTTACCCCGACCGCTCTGAAGAAAAGGCTATTCTAGCCCGCAGAAAATTGCGAGGAAAGGATGACCACGATGTGCTACAAATCACCTCACCAAAGAAAGTGGTAGCAATGCAGAAGGCTTTGGAGACTGTTCACATTGACCCTGCAATTCTCTCATACATCGTAGAAGTAGTGCAGAGAACCCGTGAAGACCACAGAGTGATCACCGGTGCATCTCCCCGTGCTAGCCAGTCACTATTCAAGACCGGCCGAGCCTCAGCAGCAATTGATGGTCGAGACTATGTGATTCCTGACGATATCAAGGGCGTGGCACTACAAATCATCAGCCACAGAATCATGCTCAAGCCAGAAGCAAAGATTCGAGGAATCACTGGCATGCACATCACCCGCAAGATTCTCTCTGAAGTGCCCGTTCCAGTCATCCAAACTGCTTGATTCAGTTTGTGGTTTTATTGACGCTTGGATGCACAATCAGTCGCGGTTATGATTAAGGTTCAAAGCAGAGCCCGTACCACAAGAGGGGGGAGAGAGATATGGACCCGTACAAAATGGTCATTGCCTGCACCAACCAGAAGGGTGGTTGTGCTAAAACTACCACCGCGGTTAACCTTGCTACATCCTTGGCTGAAGGGGACCTTTCTAGAGGCGTTGAACCTGCGAAAGTACTTCTTGTTGACCTTGACCCACAGGGTAATGCATCTACATCCTTTGGTGTTGATAAGAGTAAGCTTGATAGAACTGTATATGACCTTCTCATGAATGATTTAGGGGAAGAACTTCCTATTCTAGATGAATATCTGATTTCCCCAGAAATCCTTACAGATTCAATGCAGGAAGCATGGAAAAATCAGCACCGCTATGAAAAAGGTGGAGGGAAGAGGGAGAAGAAAGTCCCAAAATACATCAAAGTTGAGAATCTGTGGTTACTTCCTTCCAACATCCAACTTTCGGGTGCTGAAATTGAGTTAGCAACTCGAATCGGAAGAGAAACTCGACTGAAAGAGGGACTTGCAACCGCCATTCATGAGTTTGATTACATCATCATTGACACGCCGCCAAGTCTTGGATTGCTAACAATCAATGCACTTGCTGCAGCCAACTGGGTGTTGATTCCAGTACAAACCGAATATTATGCTCTTGAGGGTATGAGTCAATTGATGAATTCAATCAAATTGATTCAGCGTAGAATCAACCCTCATCTCAAGTTATTTGGAATTGCACTTACAATGTACCAAAAAACAAGACTTTGCAATACAGTTTCATCTGAAGTTAGACGGCACTTTGACAAACAAGTTTTTGGAACCATGATCCCTAGGGTTATCTCAATCGCAGAAGCACCGTTAGAAGGCGCCCCTGTTGTTATTTTGAAGAAGCCGACTAAGAAGAACAAAGGTTCACAAGCATATTGGGCACTAGCAAAAGAGGTCTCTGATAGGGTGAAGAAATTGCGTTATAAGTATGGAGTTAATGAGACTAGTAGGCTCAAGTTACATCGATTAAAACAATCAGAATGACACCAAGTCCTAGAGCTCTGCTTTGAGGCATTAATGACTCAAATCGTATCTTTATTCCTTTATCCAACCGTCATCCTTCTATAGATGTCTTGATTCACGGTGAATAAGTGATAAAATGGGCTCACCAGATATGACATCAATCAGTGTAAGTTTTGAGGTAAGAAGGCAATTAAATTCAATGCGTGCATTGGGGAATTACAAGAGTGTAGATGACTTACTACAACAATTATTGAAAGAATACAGACTCAATCAAATTAGCAGAGATAGTGATGCACTTCAACAATCTCTCGGGTCAATAAATGACATTGATGTCAATGGGTTAATTGCTAAACTTGATCTTTCACCTTTTCAGGAGTGAGATAAATGAAGGGACAAGCACCAGCATACTGGATTAACTCAAACACTTTGGTGAGAGGGCTCTTTTCTGAAGGAAGTGACGAGAACAATTTACTCAAACTCGCCGCCTGTAATACGATTGAACTTCATGCAACAAAAAAAACTTGGAATACAATCCTATGGTTATTAGTAAATAATCTCAAACAAGACGGTAAACCGACTCTATCTGGTAAAGAATTAGGTGAATTAAAGACTCGAATACCAGTTGATTTTCACTGAGAATAAGTTTTGAAATCATTCTTTGTTCTTCGCATCCCACCACTGATGACCATAGTACACCCACTGCTCAGTTGTCCAACCTGCTGGCAATCCGCCATCTGGTAATGGTGGAGCGTCCTTTGGCATTTCTGAAGTTTCTGCTTCAGGGGCAGGTGTTGGCTGCTCCTCAACTTCTATTGGCTCAGGCTCTGGCTCAGGCTCTGGCTCTGAAGTGTCATCTGACTCTTCAGCAGGCGCATCCGATGAAGATTCGTCATCAGTAAACTTACTTGAATCTGGAACAGCTGAAGGTTTCTCAATATCATCAGCCAGATCCCATAGTTCACCCTCAGTTACCCCATCACCGAGTTTTTCATCTTCCCACCCTTTCTGTTCGGTAATTCCACCACGGGTCTTGAATTCTTCTCCCTCTTCAAAGGCTTGCAGTTCTTTAGTTGCATCCTGATGGCTGTATTGTGCATCAGGTGCTCGCTTTGCAATTGATGTGCGAACGATTCCAACGAGTCCCCAAATGGCTAAAATCCCTGCAATCAAAGCGATTCCAATACCGCCTCCATATACCAAAAATTCTTTGATTAGTTTTGACCGCTTTTCACTAGCAGACAACTCTTGTTCATTATTCGAAGTATCCACCGGAACGTACACTGAGTCACAATTAGAATAGTCAGTAGGGTTCTTCACACAATACTCTTCAAGAGTGCTAACAGTAGGGTCCAAATCATCCCAATCTGCGTTATCCCCAACACCATCACGATCACTGTCTACCCACTCACTCTTGTTAGTTGACCAGTCGGTTAGCCCATCCTGTTCGCCACTATCTTCGTAACCATCTCCATCAATGTCAATACAACCAAATCTCTGTATTGTGACATAAACATTAGTTTCACTGTCAAAAAAGATTCCTCGGGTGCTATTACCCCATTCAGCAGGACACCAATCTGGGTTGTTGCCACTCAAGTTATCCCCGAAATTATCATCATCAGTATCACACCACTGAGTAGCATCTTGAGGATATGCATCGGCCCCATTTGGATAAGTTGATGAGCATCTTGGGTCATCACCCCGAGGGTCACTGTAGCCATCATTGTCTGAATCGGAACAGCCATTTCTGTCCTTGTATGAATTGCCAGCTGATGTTGGACAAGCATCTGGATTAGTCCCGTTTGGATTGTCACCTAATTGATCACCATCAGTGTCTTTCCATTGCGAGGCATCATTAGGAAATGCATCAGCATCTTGACCTTGTGGATTATCCCCAAATCCATCACCATCCGCATCTTGAAATTGAGTTGGATTAAATGGGAACATATCGCCATTAATTCCGCTAGCGTTGTCACCATGACCATCACCATCTGAATCCAACCATTGAGTTTCATCTTGTGGGTATTTATCGGGATTATTTCCAAGTTGGTTATCACCATATCCATCTCCATCTGTATCTATTTGTTGGGTTGGATCATCAGGGAAGTCATCTACAGCATCAACTACTTCATCCCCATCACTATCTAAATCAAACATGATAATATCTGATTTATCAGAAAAAGTTGACAAAATGAAGAACGAATTATCTTGAGCCAATTTAACACTGATAATCTCGCCTAGAGATGAGAACGTTTCCAGTTCAGATAAATCGCTACTATTCAAAATTGTTAGATGCCCATTGTGGGTTCCTACAATTAAAGTCCCATCGGTATTTTGTACTACTGTCCTGACAATCCCACCGGTTGAAAGATAGATATCGCCTGTCTTTTGCCAATCTGAGGTGGAGTATGTTATCAACTGCCCTGTTGTAGAGGTAGTAACAAGAGTATCCCCGTCATCAATGAGATACAGCCCTTCAACATCACTTTGAATGTCCATCATCTCATGAATCATGGAGCCGTTTTGGGCTGATACCCGTACGATTGAATCTCTTCCTCCAGAAATCACACTACCATTTGCCATACCAAGAACCGCAGTCACTTTAGTGAGATGTGTCTGAGTTGTGATTCCAGTAGCTGCTGTGTCATCGTATTCCGCAACATACCGATAGGCTCTATCACCAACCCATAAATCACCATTACCATCCCATCCAAGAGAATCAACACCTGCAACGATGTTGATTGAATAGAGTAAGTCATGGAATTCAGTTGAAATTACCTTTACCCCAGAATCTGTACCAAGAGCAAGCCTGTGTTGGGAATTATCAATCGCTCCACTTGTGATTGACATATTTAAGGAATAATTCCACGATTCTGTAACTGAGCCATCATTCTTGATTTCTAGTGCCATTAAGAAACCTGTTTCATTGACTACTATTGAATGGCCATCATAAGTATTCCACATTCCAACCGTATGACTGTCAATTTCTGATACTACCCCAGCATTTGCTAATGAAGTTGCGCTTGCGGTTGATGAGGCAAGTAGAGGAATAAGTACACCAATCAACAGAAGTGATGAGAGACTTAGCGAGGCGCGCATACTACGATGAAGAGTGTTCTACCTTTGAATGCGACGGAGCATTGATTTTGTCAAAACACCTCGAGTCAACACAAAATTATGTACATCACTCTTCTTCAGAACTTGGTAATGGTGTGAGGGTTGTTTTTACTGGAGTTAATATTGCTACTTCTGGAGACTCAACAGGAATCATCACTTTGACAGTAGTTTTTGTTGATTTAATGTTGGTAGTTTCACTACTCTTTGGTTGTAGTACTGGTCTGCGAACAGGCTTTAGAATATCTGCAGGCACATCTCCGCTATCTCTAATACGACTTCTTTCTGAAGGAGCGATTCTTTCTCGTACTAGTTTCCCTCCTCCAGGGGGACCACGTGCTGCTGTTGGTTCTGCACTTTGCTCTTCATCCACATCTTCCCGAACCAATCTTCCTCCACCAGGAGGAGCTCGACTCACAGGAGTTGCTTCTTCAGTAACAGTTTCAGCTTCTTTAAGCGTGGTTAATCCTGAAATGGCTGTACTAATATCCAATTCTTCATCCTCGTCCCAATCATCATCTGTTGGCGTCCCTATTGAAAACATTCCAGATGGTTCTTCGGGCTTTTTGATTTCACTCGGAGGGGCAGGACTACCTACATCCTCTGCAATATCACTCAAAGAACGGGCGGGCTTGGCTGGCTCACCTTCAACTCTGATAGGTGCTCTTACTGGAGCAAGACGTTCAGCCATTGTTGAGCCGGCAGTTGGTCGGGGAATTGTTGTGGTTGGCGAAGGGGTAGTTGCTGCAGAAGTTTGTCCTATTGGAGACCTAGAAGGAGCTAATTTTCCTCCGGCTCCAGATAGTCCAGCTGCAGGGGTTGGGGCTTGTCCTCCTAATGCTGGAGAAGCTAACTTGGGTTGGCCTAATCGACCACCACCAACTAGGCCTCCTGGGCGTACAGCAGTCTCTGGCATCTGACCTTGAGCACCTTCCAAAGCACCCATCCAGCGCTGGCGGCGGTCTAGAACTGTATCTTGCTTCTCAAGATTCTCAGTTTCATCCTCTAACTGTTTGAGACGGACTTCATCTTCCAGGTCTTCATCTGAAACAAGATTGCGCTCAAGTTGGGTACGAATCTTTTCTTCAGCCACTTGCTTGAATTCTTCTGAGCGCTGGTCGAGAGTTGCGAGACGCTCACGAATTTCAGCTCTCTTAACCGCAAGTTGTGCTTCGATTTCTGCTCGGATTTCCGATTCGCGGCGACGAACTTCGATGAGTGCTTTGTTACGCATAATCTCCTCACGCTTGGAAAGTTGACGCTCTAATTGGTCTGTAACTTCTGTTTCTTTTCGAGACCTGAACTCTCGTAGCCTAGATTCCATCTCAACCTCAAGTTCCATTGAAGTCTCCTGCTTTAGCAAATCAAGAGAAGTTTCTTGAGATATCTTCTCATTACGGACTCGGGCATCAATTTCAGCCATGATTTGTCGCTGAACGGCGGACTCTTTGGAACGATATTCCTGTTCTAGTTGATCTATCCATTCTTGCTTTCTACCCTCAAAGGCTGAAGAAAGTTGTTCACGAAGCTCAACTTCTCTATCATGGCGGAATCGAGATAATCGACTAGATATCTCTGATTCACGTGAACGGCGGTAGGTTTCAAACTCACCCTCCATTCGGTCTTGAAGCACATCTTCAAGTTCAAGGTTGAGAGCCTGTTCTATCTCGTCAATTGACTGACTGAAAGTTAAGTCATAACGTTCGCGCAGACGCAATTTACGCTCTGCAATACGCTCACCATACTGAGTTTGGAGTTCATTAAGAATTGATGTGCGGACTTCGTCACGTTTGCGTGCAACAGCCAACTCCAAATCCTGCTGCATTCGCTCTTCAAGTTGTTCGGTTTCCGAAGTAAGACGCTGTTCAAGTTCAACTTGGAGGTCTTTTGCAATTTCTTCCTCCATTCGATGAGCTCGATGTTCATACTCACTTCTAAGTCGTGCCTCGCGGGCACGCAGGCGACTGCGTAGTTGTCCTTCGAGGCGACGGCGAATGCCATCTCTAAGTTGAATCTCCCTTTCTGAAAGGCGAGAATGCTGTTCTGCTTCTATTATCTCTGCCTGACGACCCTCCTCAGACTTTAGTTGAACCTCCATCTCTTCTTTTAATTCAGATTCTAAAGTGGACAACTGCTCCTGGAGGGCTTGGGTTGCCTCGATCTCCATTTTCTCCTGCAAGAAAGCCCGACGACGATCAAACTCTTTGTTCATATCACTAGAAAGTTGAGTGTGAAGTTGTTCACGGCTAGCACTAAGCCGGCGTTCGCGCTCAACCTCAAGTTGCTCACGAAGAGATATCTCCTCACGTTCAAGTCTCATATCCAACTCTTCTCGTAATATCTCTTCTTCTCTTCCGAGGGTTTCCTTCTCGAGACGAGAAAGTTCTGATTCCATCTCACTGCGCATTTCTGATTCAAGATCATTAAGAATAGATTGGTGCTCCATTTGTAGAGCACGACCCATAGATCCCTTAGCAGCCGAAAGTCGTTCTGCTTGGTCCTTCAAGCGTAGACGGCGTTCCCTACCAAGGCTACGGCGAAGTCCTTCCTCATTGGTTAGATTTCTAGATACCTGACCTGCCCGCTTCAAAGATGGTGAGTCTGTTCCAGTAATTTCTTGTCGTAATTCAGCAAGTGAATGGTCGTCACCACCAACGACTTGCTTTTTCAAATCGGCTAATTTTGCTTCTATTTCCGTCAGGGTCCCATCCCCTGGAGCACACTGCTCCTAGTACAATCCTGCAAGTCTCTTCCTATTTGAGTGGGCAGGGTGGCATTATCCGTCAAATGGCTATTCCCATACCCTGAGGGTACAATGCCAAACACTAGTTCCCAAATACCAAAACATGCTTCAGAAAGTGACCTTGAAAGCATCTTCACAAGCAGGGCATGTAATCTGACGCGAGCCTGGTCGAGGCTTGAGGCGGAGGCGGCGCTCACAAGAAGGGCAAGTGATCTCTACCTTGACAACTTTTGGTTTTACAACAATTTCATTTGAACAGGATGAACAAGATACTTTTGCAGGTCTCTCTTCAACCCCGCAAACTAAAACTTTGGAACAATTTGGACAAGCGAATCTTTCTTCTGCCCACTCTTTTCGCGTGGGTTCGTGTTCTACGCTTGCTACAGCACCACAAAGAGTACAAGTCTTGGTTCCCAAACCCAGAGGAAGTAACCCCTCACAATTGGGGCAATTGATTAGTGGTGGCGCTATATCAGAGTCAACTTCTAATGGGCCAAGTTCAACCTCTACTTCTTCCTCAGTCACGCATTCACCTCAGTTTCGTGGTTTACCAATGATTAGAATCCCACCCGGTGTAAAAGTGAATGGCAAATCAAGTTCAACTCCCCATTCTTCGGCTACACTTTCAAGCATTTTCTTGGCCGCAATGGTTTCTCTTGCAGAACCTGAGATTTCAACCCAATGAACATCAGACCCTCTTCTTATCAGGGCTGACACTCCGTCAGGAAGCCCGGATAAATCCGGTTGACTTGCATCAACCCCTGCATCTAAGTCAATAGGTCCAGTCAGTCGCCACCAACGTGCTCTTCCTTTGTCACGATGATTTTCTATGATACCGGCAATGACAAGTTGTTTGAGATGATGATAAAGGTGGTATCTAGTGACTCCAATTGTTTCTTGGATCTGAACTGTAGACTTCTCCTCAACATTTTGTAATGTTTCAACAATACCTCTTCTCGTTTCATGAGCTAAGGCTACTTGCCGAGCGTCTCCTCGAATCTTTGCCATTTCTATTGTCCCCGCAGTTGCCCAACACTGAGCACTACGCTATAACAAGTTGCCACCTTCATTCGCTACTAGTAATCAACACTTTTAGTGAACCCCAAGCCTCCATGCAATCACTCCCGAGTTGCTTGAAAAGGTTGCCAAGAGTACCTAATCTACTCATCCCCTCATCGGCTAACCATATTCCATTTAGTAAAGTAATAATGGCACTTGCTTCATGGATAAATACTCCTAACGCGAGGCTAGCATGCCAACGGTCAACAACTGAAATTACCAACACCAATGTGACGATTAGAGAGATTGCTAGATTAATATTTACAATCATTCTAGTCTTTTTAGATAGACGAATTAAACGCGCTAAAACCCGGGGGTCATTAGATGGGATGAGAACATCAGCGGCATCAAGATTAACACTCTCGCCGCTACCTACTGCAACACCAACATCTGCAGCCGCTAACGCAGCAGCGTCGTTGAATCCATCGCCTGCCATCAAGGTGCAAAGGGCTTGACTACGGCGCTCTACCCAAATGGCTTTACCATCTGGATCAATGTCACCACGACAATATTTTGCATCAATGCCAAGTTGGCTTCCGAGTGCCTCAACTGCTGGCTGAGAATCGCCGGAGAGTAATTCCACAGCAATTCCGAGTTCGGAAAATTCATTGATTAAGGATTTTACACCAACTCGTAAATCATCATTGATGAAGGTGAAAACTGCAAGTGCATCATTACTCTTTGACAAAATTGACACCCCGTGTCCATTGGAACGTGCGTCACCTGCTGCATCTTGCAAAGGTTGTGAAATGTTGATTCCTTCGCTGTTGAGCCACTCCTGGCTACCAAGACGAACTATTGAACGACCACTTTTACCGCTAACACCTGCCACCCCGTCAGCCAGTGATTTTACTTCAATCGGTTCTGCTTCTTCACTTTCAGCAGCCAGCATAATAGTTGATGCATAGGGGTGATTGCTTCGCGCTTCCAAACCGGCTGCGAGAGAAAGCGCTTCTAACATTGATACACCATCTGCTAGGACTAAAGAATTAAGGCGAGGTTTTCCACTTGTCAGCGTCCCAGTCTTATCTAATAATACTAAATCAACTCGGGCTGTTCTCTCAAGAACATCGCCCCCACGCGCGATGACGCCTTGGTGAGCGGCTGTGGAAAGAGCTGTAGCATGAGGAATCGGTGCGGCTAGAAGCAAAGCGCATGGGCAGGCAACAACCCACAATAACAACATCATCATCCATTCACCATAGAAAATAGCAACACCAAACCCGCCAAGTAAAACAGTAGGAACCCAGAATTTTGTGAATAATTCAACGGATGATTGTAAGCGCGGTGGTTTGTCGCGATAAGTGTGAACCCTATCAATCAGATTTGATAGTGCGGTATCCTCCCCAACCGCTGAAACTTCAATCAATATTGGCCCCCGAATAAGTACCAAACCAGCCTCGACAAATTCACCTTCTTCTACCCTTATCGGCACGCTTTCTCCAGTCAAGGGAGCACGGTCAATCTGTCCAACCCCTTCTGTGATAACCCCATCAACTGGAATTAATTCACCACTTCTAACCTCAACCATTGTCCCAGGAAAAACAAGGTCAATGGGAATTTCCTCTGGTTCTGGACGTGAGGGTTCAAGAGATGATAATGGGGAAATCCCAGTGCTAAAGGTAGTTGATGAAACCCCACCTAAACGTGGTTTTTCTCCTGAAACTACTCTAGCCACACGCGGAAGACGGTCTAATCCACCTTGCATAGCATCTCTTGCTCTGGTGAGGGCAGATGATTCTAAATGCCCACTTACAGATTCTAATAATACAACCATCAATGCTTCGGGCCACGCCTGTAGAATTGCCGCCCCAATCACTGCCATGGTTGTCAGTATTTGGAAACCAAGTACACGGTTACGGATACTTGCAATGGCTTCCATAAACATGCGGAATCCACCTACAACCGTACCTACAATTCCAACTCCAACGATGATAATTGTTGGCATAGACAAGGCTTCTAATAGGATAATTATTGGTAATAAAACTAAGGCAATAGATGCACCAATCAATCGCCAATGTTCTGTTGAAAGGCCAACTACGTCACCTTTTACCAACTCAACACTCTTGCCAGTCATTCTTTCAAGAGCTAGTTCATGTTCTTTACGAGTTAGTGGCAACATCGTTGGTGGGCGACGTATCAGGATTTCTGTTTCTTCCAAGCGGACATCAAGTAATCCTGGGGCAGATAGAAGGAGGCGCTTTAGTGAAGTTCGGTCACAGCGTTGCCGTTTCATCACCGATTCAACAGTTACCCCAGATAGGCGGAACCAGTCAACATCGGGCTCATGTCCTAAGCTAGATAATATTCGATTGGCTTTTGCAAGGTCACCCTTTCCAAGATCAATTCCAAGACGAACAATGCCGTCAGCGTGACTTATCCTACAAGAATCTACAGCTGGATTTTTTGTTGTAGCAGAACTTGCTTTCATTGCACAATCCGGACAATCCATACCCTTAATTGGCCATTCAAAATTATGAATTCCATCAGTTACTAATTGAGCTGAAAAGTACTCATCATCTCTTTTTGGTAGGATGTCTTGAATAGGGATAATTTGTTCTTTCTGAAATGAATCCAACGTATTAGATTCTACTTCACCATCCTTACTTTCAATAGATTCATCTTTGATGGTTTTCTCTTCAGATGCTATCAACTCGTCTTCGTCATCATCTTCGAAAAAGATGAATCCCTCCGATTCATCCTCTCGCTTGGGCATAACCTGACCTATTGCCTCCCCTGTTTGAATGTGTGCCTAACTAAGATAGGAGGTTTGCGAGTGAATATCCAATTGAAAAAATGATTTCCCTATTGGGAATTATAAGGCATTCTTAGAAGGGAAAAGTGAGTATTGGTGAAGGTCTGAACCGAGACTGATGAGTTTTGGTGCAGGGAGCAGGATTCGAACCTGCGAAGCACTAAGCAGTGGATCTTGAGCCCACCCCCTTTGACCGCTCGGGTACCCCTGCGTTGCAACTCGGTGTGTGCTTCCCTTTGTCACTCTTCCTCAAGAAGTGATGAACTCTGAGTTAGGATTTCAGGAGGAGGGCCTGCACCTTCTGGCCATTCATCGGGAGCCCATGGCGGGGGTGGTGGCACTTCTTCATCCTCCATCTCGTCCCATTCTTCTTCGGTTCGCCTAAGCGCCGCAACTACAATCATTAGTACTACTGAAATAAGTAATATCATTAGACCAAACGCAGCTGGAGAGTCTAAAGTCTGCCAAAAAATCTCACCTGTAGATTGCTCACGAACAAGTCCAACTGGAACACTTGTAAGATTTGTGTTATCATCATTAATGGCAATGTATAGTTGCAAATCACCAACAGTCCAAGCCTCAACCGTGAATGTGAAAAAGGCATGCTGCTGAGGTAAAAGGGTCAAATTAGTCTCATTGAGAATGTGATAACGACCTCCACTACCTGTTGATTGCCAGGCCCATAATCCGACTTTGACAACGCCCATATCATTTCCTTCATTCGAAACTCGGCCATCGATCGTGAACACCGAATCAATGGTTGGCTGATATGGGTTTACAGTTAATTCTGAAATAACTGGTTGGAAAAATATGACTCGTAATTGAGTCATCCTACTATTTCCTTCAGTACCTATTCCAACTAAGGAATGGCCTGCTAAGTCGGCCCCAACTATCCATATCACCAAATCATCTTCAGGAAGGAGACGATCTGGGTTAACGTCAAAATCTATTCTAGTAGAGTAAGTCCACAATCCCTCTGCCTCAGTTGCGAGGGGTAATTGTGAAACCCCGTGCATATACGAAATTTCTACGCCATGCCTTCTAAATGACCAGTGCAACTCTAGAGGGCTTTGCCCCATCCCTCCTGCTTCGTTTACCCGAACCGTCACTAATTGTTGCATCATCTGATTTGAGTTGATGGTACTAAGTGTAGTCACAGGGAAATCCAATGTTGGAGGTGTGGAATCAATAACGATATGTAGTTTCATATCAGTAATAGGGATTGTTTGGACGCCTCCAACTATTATCGCTTGTACCGTTGCTGACCCACGATTCCACCTCGCTTGTGGAATATCAGAAGTGGCTATGAAAGAGGAGGAGTCGGAAAGTTGAATATACCAATTTTTGGCATCATTTTGATTGTCATCCATACTAAAATTGACTTGCCAATCACCATCCAGTATCACATTCAACCCATTCGCTGGATGTTGTAATTGACCTGAAAAATTGAATCTATCATCAGGTTGAAGATAAAGAGTGCTTCCAATTAATTCACTGCTGGGAGGAGAAAGGTCGTCGGCACTTACCAACATCAGATTTACTCGACCATCAACACTCCACGCAAGATGAGAAAGTGAATTACTTCCTAGTTCTAGAACTTGACCATGCTCAGTCACTATTACACTGGGCTTTTGGGTTGAAGTATTCCATGATTGAGGGGAACCAACACCCAAGCGGAACTGAATTTTCACCTTGTAAGAGCCAGCGGCTAGGTCGTCAATAACTAGTCCAACTGGATTGATTGGAGAATTATCATTTACCGATAATTCTCTTGAGAGAGGATCAAGCCAGATATCGCCTCGAGAATCTCCCGGCGCTAACGCAATCAAGATATTGTCAATAGAACCAATACCATTGTCATCAGTAAGTGAAAATGAGAATTCATGGATTTGGCCAACCAGTAGATTATCACCCCACCTATCAAGAGACATTGAGGGTTGTGAAATTGAAGTCGGCAAGTCATCCTGAGTCACTAGTGTTGCCATGTCATTATCAATCCCAGGACCCCCACCATTGAGCACTGGATGTCCTGCTAGGTCAGTCCCAGTAATGTAAAGTGAAACCTTTCCAAGTTCCCCATTTGTTACCAACTCTAAAGATGGAAAATCAATTCTCACTGTCCCGTTTGCTTTCATTGGCGTTATTTCACGCATGATTGAATATTCCCATTCGTCAGCTTCACCGTCTCTATCTACGTCGTCAATACCTTCTCTCCATGAATGCAATAATAGTGGGCCTCCGAGAGCTTCAATTTCTGATATTTCAACTGACAGAGGTAAGAGTCTGTCCTCTGGCCAAACATTGCCATCAGCCGGTCTTGGGCCACTTGGTGTGTAGGCCAACAATGGGCCGAGAGTCGGTGGGTTGGAATCAATAATTAGAGTAACAGGTGTTCTATCATTAGTAACATCTGTTGCACCACTCAAAGACACGCCATTAGGGCCTGGCCGAAGAATCCATGCTGTGAGATTAACTTCCCCACTTGCTTGGCCGAGAACAACGCTAGCGTTCCACTGACCGTTTGGTCCACTTGAAGCAACGACTTGGGATGTTCCGTTGATATGTTCAGATTGGATTGTGACCTGGAAATTGTCATTTGAAGGACGCATTGTTGAATCTTCAAAGCGGACTTTGCCAGAGACCTCAACAATTGAACCGGCTGCGATTTCAAATGGATACGCTGGCGAGCCGCGGGTGGAAAGCAGGTTGTCATCTTGGTTCCTAACTTCCCACGCATCAATCTCCATATCATTCTCAACTGCTTTTGAGCCGACGCCGATTCTAACAACATCATCAGCAAGGTTGGCGCCACTAACTGCCCAAGAATCAGCAGCAACATCTAGCCAATCGACATCATCCCAACTCCATTCCGTTTGTAGATGCCATTCAATCTGCCACCCTCTTTCAATTGGTGAAATTGTGGTAGTTGTTGTATCAAATGATACTTGGCCACCCCCACTAATTTGAGTGAATGTAGGGGTGCTTGAAAGATCTGAAATGGAGAATGAAATCAAATCCCCGCTAGGGGCTGTTAATGTTAGATTGGCACTAGACAACCGTTCCCGTGCGTACAAATGAGTGAGTTCGGTTGTGATGATGGTAGGCCGGTCTGGAAGCCAAGTTTCTGGCACTGAAACCACCTCATTGACCAATAGCGGGGCATGCTCAACCCCACCCCACAATCCGATGCCACCGGCCTCTGAATCAACTCGAACTGGAATGGTGTAAGTCCCATTGGCTGGGCTACTTGCATTCACTGCCTGAGAAACTATTGGCCCTAGTCCTGATACATTATCCCTCAAGATGTAGTTCACTCCATAAATACGGAGTTGGGTTAAATCAGTTGTATCAAATGAAATTGGGATTTGCTTCCAATCCCTTGTTGCGTTTGGCAACGGCATACCAACTTGAGCATTGATTGACTGAATGACTGCTGTGTTTAATGGCACCATAATTCCTAACCCATTTTCAATAGTTTGCTGATTAAGCAGTGATACTCCCGCTATTGAAAGGTTAACCTCAACCGACTGCTGATAAGTTTGCACGCCGACTACACCTCCAGTTACAATTGCGCCATTTGGAATTAGAAGAGATATGAAATTCATGCCGTTCCATTGGGAATCAGTAGTTGCACTTCTTGAATTGGATAACATTAGAGAATCCTGCCATCCAAGTTGACCACGTCCATCATTTCCTTCAATGAATGCCCAATCAATTGACCCATCGTCACCAACATCTATTGAGACATTTAATCCCGGTTGAAGAATTCGGCCTGAAACTCTTAGTGAATTAATCCAGCCCCCAGGCTGTAGGTCAAATTGAACACGATATGCCGTTAGAGGTATTGTCCTTTGAACTGTTTTATTTCCTAAGGACCCATAATTGAATGATACTCCTCTCTCGTCTAGCAATGTCACAAGAACACCGGCGCCTACCCCTGATAACTCAAATACCTCCATTGGGCTATTCGCATAAATTAGAGGACCTGTGACTGAATGGGTCGCTAATCCTGGATTTGTCAGGTTACCTGATGTCTGATTCAAATCAAGGTATGGTGATATTACCCAACCATTTGATGCATCTCTTGCTGAGAAGATGTTTGTTCCTCCAACATACAATGCGTGAATCTTTGGTGTTAATTCCGGTTCAGTAGTTCCAATCTCTAATTTGATTCTCACCTTTTCACCAAGTGAACCGGGTAACGGAATTACTGGGAAACTAAGATTTCCCATTCCTAACAGAGTTGCACCATTTTCATCTATTAGTGAGCAGCGGACCCAAGTTCCATTCGGAACTGTGGCATCAACATCTATCGTTCCCAAACCATTTCTACTTGTATCAATTAAATCGCTTGTCCAAGTTCCCTGCTCTTCAAACCAGTCAACATAAAGTCCAACATCATCAAGATACCAACCATCCGCTTCCAATAGCGGATCTGAATAAAACGAAAATCGCAATTTTATTGCTTGGCCAGCATACTGACTAACATCAGCCTCCTTGGTAACCCATGATTTGTTATTACTAGGACCACGCTGTCCATAACAAGTAGGCTTTGAATTACTGCCATCCATTGCCCACAAATTGTAGATATCAGAATTCGGATTCTGATTCTGTTGGGTGTCATAGAAATCTGGTTCATTCTGGCCATAAGGAATCCAAGTACGACCATCGTCGGTTGAGATGTAAACAACACCACCATCCCAACCAGGTTCAGCACAAACAAATTGGTTGAATGAAATTCGCGCATGGCTACCGACAGGAATTGCCAAAGCAGGGGATATCAAATGCGTCCAAGTATTCGGTTGATAGATATCTGAAAAGACAATACCTGCGTAATAAGAACCTGAATCTGGAGTATCTGGGCCGTACACCCATGTTGTGTTATGGGCACGGAATTCCCACCCATTGCCACGGTCTGTATCGATTACCCAGCCCTCAGGAAGGAGAGGTGAATTCTCAAAAGAGTCAGTTTGATAGGAAGGGCCATTTACACCATGAGTGGTTAGATGTTGCCACTCGTCTAACCCTGAACCAATGTTTCCATGTGTAGCATTACCGTTATTGACATCGGTGAAATTTAGATAAAGATGTGTTGTTTGGTTACCCGTTGTGCCTGAAGATATTCGCACATCGTCAATAAACAATCCTTCTGGTGGGTCTAGAGTTGTACCACCAAAACCTGAACCGGGGAATGAGTCTGTCTCAAGGTAGACGCGGATGTAAACAGAAGAGTTACCAGCGAGTGATTGCGGTAAAGGATGTGAAAGAGGTTTCCAACCTCTTGAATCATCAACATATATTTGACCGCCAATAAGAACTCCAAAAGACGGCATCTGTGCGGAGAAGGAAGTCCATGTGAAATTGTTGAGTGACCATTCCCAGTTGAAATTGTCATAGATGTCCCCCTCCATATCAAAATCAACGGCATAGTCTAACATTATTGGGCCGCTTGCGTTTGAGAGATTGACTTCAAATGAAAGGAATGAATTAGCTCCGTCTGCATAGTAATTTGATAGATTACCATGGAACCAAGAACCGAACTCTGCTCCTGAATTGGTGAGGTTCACATTGTCAAGGAACATTCCTGGTCTTTGGACCGTTGAATTGACATCTGTCCAAACAACGAAACGGAAGCGCACATTGCTAGCATTAGCAATTCCTGGATAGTTATCAAGGTTGAATTTCCCTTGTTGCCAGCCGGTTGCATTAGGTGACGCCCACACTTCAAAATTTGAACCACCGCTACCGTTAGGAGCTGGTGCTGCAGAATTAATACGGTTATTGTAGCCCCCTTCAGGGGTTATATAATCCCAATTTGCACCACCATCAATACTCATCTCAACCCAAGCGCCATCAGCATTTCCGTTAACTTCGCTTGGCGTATACATATGCTGCCAATATGAAAAAGTAAGATTGAAATTATTGATTACATTTGGTACATAAAAATCTGGAGATTCCATCCAACTGTGAACTCCATTTGGAAGTGCCTGGTCGTCGGAAGTAGCGATGATGTAACGTCCAGTCACCCCTCCAATTGGAATCAAGCCACCACTGGATTCACGACCTGAACCATTAATTGGACCAGCAATCCCCAACATATCACTTATTTCCCAGACACTTGGTGTGCCACCATATTGCCAATTCTGAACTATCCGCTTCAAGGTTTCAAAGTCATTTATTCTACCAACCGAATGGTTTGCATCAAGACTCAGTGCACCATCAAAGAAATCTGCGGTAGTTGAGTTCCAAAGACCCCAACTAAAATTGAGTTTACCATTAGCATCCTCAACCCACTCAACACCGGTACCAAGGTCGGTCATACCATCCTCGCTGACCTCTAGCCAAGCATCAAGCACTTCTTCACCTTGAGGGACTTGGAAACCAGTAACAGTAACATTACCACCACCAGGAGGAGATGAAACAACACTTGGACCTGCCCACATAGTTTGGTTAGCGGAGACTAACGCCGTCATTGGCATGATGATGAGTAACAAGGCAAGAAGATGGGCTCTCCTTGTATCTGAATTCCCCACCATGGCTCCACCTCTGCACATAACTGGGTGTGCTCACTTCGTTTGAACTCTCTCTAACCGTGACTGAGTTATCGGAATTATGGGGTGATTTTGAGTGAAGCATTCTTAGGATGCCTTCTAACAGAGGAAAATCGGGCGAGTTGAAATGAGGGGGGAGGGGTCTGAAGTTACGCGAGTTAGCGCAGCACAATTGCAGGCAATTGAGAACCAATTGTTCAGTTTAGTGCGGCAACAAGCCAAACAAAATCACCCAATAGAACTGCCTCGCCCTGATTTTTGGCCCCAAGTATCAACTCTGCTTGCAAACATCGATATTGAACTGGCAGATGTTGGAAAATCTGAAGGATGGAGTGTGAAAGCACAAAACCTCAGCCGACGACAAGGGAATGTCAGAAGAGCTGTTGCAGATTTAACTCAACACAGGTTGACTGCATTCGTCAGACATGCATCTACGAATAATCTAGCATCAGCCCCTTATGGAGATGTTCTAGGAGAAACAAAGAGCGCACTATCTCCCCTTGACTGGCAGAGGCATGACGCTGCGGAGAGGGCGTTTTACGAGGGTTTGAATGAACTAATTGAGAAGTACAAGCACCATGTTTCATGGAATGTCTTGCAAAAAGGATTGGTTGGGGAAACTGAGCAAGACCCTATCGTTGAGCGAGGTACAATACAGTTAGACTCGTTTGTCAAGGATGATGGAGGGATTACAGGACAAGGACCGCCGAAAGTAGTGGTCAAAAAAGTTGAATCCGAACCATATGAAGACCCTGACGATGATGATGAACAGAGAATTGCCAAAATGAATGCCTACCCTACCTCTGGGATGGTAAAGCCAGACATTACAAGTTCGGGAGAATCTGATTCTGAAGAAGGTGTATCGCTTGAAGGAAGTGGGGATTCAACTGATGTTACTAGTCAATCCACTGGGGCTGATGAAGGAATGATTCGTATCAAGATGTTAACTGACTTACCAACGGCAATTATGGATACTGCTGGCAACGAGTTAGAACTGATGCAAGGTGATGTTGAGTTTTGCGAAGCTGACTTTGCATCAGGTTTGATTGCAGCAGGATTCGCAGAAGATGCATCTATTGCTTAAGATGAATCTAGTTGATATTGCGCAGAGTAATTTCAATGGTCACAGTGTCTGGAATTTCCAAACCGTGGACAACTCGTGCAAGAACTGCTTCATCCTTAGTTGAGTTAATCTCTAATTCAATTAAACGCTTGTGAACTCGCATCTCCCAGTGATCCCAGGTTTCGCAACCTTCACCATCAGGTGCTTTGCGACATGGAACTACCAAGCGACGGGTTGGAAGCGGTATTGGGCCTCTCATTGCCACGCCGGTTTGTTCTGAAATTTGCTTGATACCATTACACAAATTATCAACATCAACATGGTTCATACCAGTGACTTTGATTGCTGTGATGCTTGCCATGAAGAAACCGACCTGTGAAACTAATTCTTAGTGCTCTCCATTAGTTAGAAAATCACTTCTTCTCTATCTTCATGCACACGCCAGCAGCCACTGTCTTACCCATGTCACGAATAGCGAAGCGAGATAGTTCAGGGAATACTGATGCTTCCTCAATTGCCATTGGCTTGGTTGGTGCGAAACGTACTAGACATGCATCTCCAGTTACTAGGAAGTCTGGCTTAGCAGTCTTCTGGCCTTTGCTTGTCTTCTCAAGAAGTTCAGCGAAGCGGACAGCCACTTGTGCAGTGTGAGCGTGGAACACAGGTGTGTATCCAGCGCCGATTGCCTTTGGGATGTCCATCAACTGGATTTGACCAATGAAGGTCTCATCGTGGCGTACATATGAAGGAGGGTTGTCTGTGTATCCAGCAACGTCACCACGGCGGATGTCGGTTGCTGATAGTCCACGGACGTTGAATCCAACGTTATCACCAGGTTGTGCCTTTTCAACAACTGTGTGGTGCATCTCGATTGACTTTACTTCAGCACTCTTCTCTGAAGGGTTGAACTGAACTGTCTTTCCAGCGTTTAGGGTACCTGTCTCAATCTTTCCGACTGGGACTGTTCCGATACCGCCGATCTTGTAAACATCCTGAATTGGCAAGCGCAGTGGCTTGTCAATTGGCTTTGGTGGCAACTTCACTGAATCAATTGCTTCGAACAGAGTAGGTCCATTGTACCAAGGAGTCTTGTCACTCTTGTTGTATACGTTATCACCTTCAATAGCACTGCATGGAATGAAAGGAATGTCATCAGACCTGAAACCTGCCATTTTTAGTAGTTCTTTGACTTCTTTAACAACGCTGTTGTACCTGTCTTCTGACCAATCAACACCAGATATATCCATCTTGTTGACGTTCACAATAAGTTCCTTGACACCAAGAACCTTAGCTAAGAAAGCGTGTTCCTTGGTTTGTGCGTTGACACCATCGTTAGCTGCAACATTCAGAACTGCTGCATCTGCTTGGCTAGTACCGGTAATCATGTTCTTGACGAAATCACGGTGGCCAGGTGCATCGATGACTGTGAAGTAATAGTTAGGGGTGTAGAATTCTTTGTGTGCAACGTCAATGGTAATACCACGTTCGCGCTCTTCCTTCAAGCCATCCATAACGTAAGCGAAACCGAATCCCGCCTTTCCACGCTCTGCTGCTTCCTTCTCGAACTTCTCGATAACGTGAGCCTCGATGTGTCCGGTGTCTAGCATCAAACGACCTACTGTGGTCGATTTTCCGTGGTCAACGTGACCTACGAAAACGATGTTCAAGTGATCCTTGCTTTTGTCTTCCCATTGTGAACCCATGCTAATTACACTCCTTTGAGTGACCCGCCGACAGACCATCCCTATTTGAACCACTCGCAGAATAACAGTTCTTTAAATAGGGCCCTAAAAGGGCCACTGAGACGCGAATGACCTCATTTATATTTGAGGATTATCTGAACTTCAATAATTTCCGCATTCTGCTGCTTCGTATTGAACAATGAGTTCGGAAATCGCCAGTGCTAGATGTCATAGTCAAACAATAATTATCTTCAGAACAATCTGAATCGGTTTGCTGTTCATCTGAATTTGAACTACTATTGCGAACCTCTTCATCGGTTTCGTTATAGAAATAGAGGTCCATTCTATTGTCCTGCTCTGTGCCTGGGATACCAGATCCTGGGTCCTCTTTCGGATATACAAGCCTAGTCTTGAACTGGTTCAATTTGTGAGAATTCTCAAAATCGTATGTTAGTGGAGCGGTAAATTCTTGGCGTGGATTGTCAGCAGAATTGTTACGCCCAATCTCCAAATTGCTCCAAATTGCCCGTGCATTAACGTAAACCCAAGTCTCCTCTGTTGAGACCATCCCTTGGTCATCTGTGACACTCAGACGTACTTTCCATTCACCGGGCGGGGTGGTCCAAGAATAGGATTCCCCATCAGCATCATCATCGTTGGTTTTGTCACCATCTCCATCACTATCAATGTAGATGTTGAGGTCCCACTTCCATGAAACTAACCAAGATTCTGCGCTTCCAGCTTCGCTTTCACTTGCATCAAGAGTTAGAGTAGTTGATGGGTCCCAATCCCTAGTCCCTTCATCCATTGTGTCGTCACAAATCCACACGA
>JYMV01035227.1_pt1 | contig 113479 bp, 98 predicted proteins | sample 338911 | NCBI WGS metagenome assembly JYMV01 (sample SAMN03354496, study PRJNA234377) | hydrothermal vent metagenome | biome: Deep sea; feature: Hydrothermal plumes at the Eastern Lau Spreading Center, Western Pacific Ocean; material: Seawater | place: Tonga | collected 2009 | depth 2000 m m | reverse complement strand
GAAGCGATCAGCGCCAATCAGTGTCAGGCAGAGTTTCTTCCACCTGACAGCCCCGACCTTAACCCCATTGAACACAAATGGGCTCAAGCCACAGCCGTCAGAAGGCGATACCGGTGTGCTATTGATGAACTCTTTTCTGAGCATTCACAATATGTCGTTTTATAATGATTTAGCTATACCACTCGGTAATACCTGTTTAGCGTCAATTCCTAAAACTCCTTTTCATCTGCAAGTATTCCTGTTCGCTGTTCCGAATAATATAACGCTGCGAAGTTATTTGCCTTCATCTGAACCTACTCATATTTTTTGTCTTATAAAACACTGGAATTGCACAGAAAACAGGCCATTTCCCCATAAATCCCTCAGAATTGTGTATATGAAGAAGTTGGGCTTGTCTTAGTACCTTTTGCCACAAAGCTCTTTGAAAAACGATTTTGAAGCAGCTATTAAAAACAAAATTTTCGATGTTAACCGAAATTTATCTCATATTTATGGTTAATGACCCTAAAACCCGCCTTTTAATCATAAATTATAGAATTATAGTATACTTAAAATAAAACATTGATTATATCAAAGATTATAAATACTTAAAATAAAACTCACTTAATTCTTTATAGCTTAAGTTTATTAATTTAATATATATTTAAATACTTATTAAATTAATACTAATCATGTTTATTCCTTACCGTTATTTATTATGTGTCTGGCACTTGAAAAAAACTAATCTATTTGCTAATCTCTGATTGCCTAAGATCCACTTATACAATTTTCTTACGGATTGGATATCCGGACAATAAGTACTTAACCTAGGAGGTCACCTTGGATAAAGGATATGCTAACAGACAACTGTTAATTTCAGCCACAGAATTAATTACGCAAGTATCAGAACATTGCATAGTGGATACTCGTCCAGTACACCAATACATGGCAGGACACATTCCTAATGCCATCCCCCTCGACCTTTTCTCAATCAGCTTGACTGACACCAGTGAACAATCGTTTAAAGCCTTTATGTCGATGATTAGTATTTTGTTTGCACGTCGAGGTGTCGATCTAAACAGAAGCATCGTCTTTTACGAAGATGTTTCCGGCATGCGTGCAGCCCGCGGATTTTGGTTTTGTGAGTATCTAGGGCACAAGAAGACTCAAGTACTTGACGGTGGCGTTCGGTCATGGTTACAAGCTGGCGGTGCTATAGATACTGACCCGGTCGTTCCACCTGATTTAAGCGGGCTGCCAATTTCTCCTCAGCCTGATACACATATGAATGCTGAAGAAATTTTAGATCAACTTGATGCACCTGATTTTGTGATACTTGACACTCGTTCAGCTGATGAACATTATGCTCGTGTTGCACGTGCGGCCAGGGCTGGTACTATTCCGGGATCCGTTCATCTCGAGTGGATAGAGAACCTTAACCCGGATGGCACATTTAAACCGGCCTATCAGTTGCAAACAATGTACAACCAAGCAGGTGTAACTCCCGATAAAGGCGTAGCTTGTTATTGCCAAGGTGGTTACCGTTCAGCCCATTCCTATCTAGCACTGCGTCTTTTAGGGTACCCAAGGGTAAGTAACTATATTGGTTCCTGGAAAGAATGGGGAGATCGGCACGACCTGCCAATTGAAATAAGAACTGATTAATTAACTGGTTGGGCCAAATGGCTATACCGAAAATTGGATGCTGTCTTGCACCTATGCTGGCTATATTCTGGATGTACATGGTCAATAGTATCGCCTTTGAAGCAGGGAGGGAAAAAATGTCGATATCTGGCAACGCAGTTAAAACCAAACAAGATGGATTGACAATACATGTCAGTTGCAGTGGAAACGACCTATGGTCTGGCCGCTTACCTGAACCCAATGCTTCGGGAACAGATGGACCTTTGGTTTCATTAGAAGGTGCCAGAGATGCGATTCGCAAAATCAAGAATTCCAACGCTTGGGAAGAGCTAAGATCAACAGGGCAGGGAATAAGTGTCATCCTGGGTGGCGGTATATACCAGCTGCCCACTGCTTTTGAGTTGCATGATCAGGATTCGGGGGAAGAAAATGTCCCAATTACATACAGCGCAGAATCGGGACAGGAGGTGCGGCTTGTCGGAGGGCGAATAGTCACCGATTTTGAACCTGTTTCTGATCCGGAAATACGAAACCGACTTCAGCCAGAGGCCAGAGAACACATACGACAAACCGATTTAGGAAAACTGGGTATCAACGATTTTGGTCAGGCAGGTGGAGGTGGGCTGGAACTGTTTTTTGCCGACCAGCCGATGACATTATCCAGATGGCCCAATCAGGAGTTTATCAAAATTACAGAGTTGGTGGGTGGCGACCCTGTTGATGTCCGCGGTACCAAAGGCGATAAAATTGGCAAATTCATGTATCAAGGTGATCGACCCGAACGCTGGAGGAACGAAAATGATGTTTGGGTACATGGTTACTGGTTCTGGGATTGGTCAGAGCAACGGCATGCAGTTGAATCAATTGACACAGAAAATCGAATTATCTCGGTTAAGCCTCCGTATCACGGTTATGGTTACCGGACAGGGCAGTGGTTCTATGCCTTCAACATCCTAGCTGAACTTGATCAACCCGGACAATGGTACCTTGATCGAAAAACATCACTTCTTTATTTTTGGCCCCCGTCATCATTGGAGGAAAGTCAGGCCGCTGTTTCAGTTATCAAAACCATGGTCAAGATGGAAAATGTCAGTCACGTTACTTTGAAAGGATTTATCTTTGAAGCTGCCAGAGAACATGGCGTCCTTATCAACGGAGGTGAATCCAATCGTTTGGTAGGCTGTACCTTCCGAAACCTTGGAGGTTGGGCGGTTCAGGTTTCTGGAGGAAGCAAAACCGGTGTGCAGAGTTGCGATATTTATCAAACAGGAAAAGGTGGAATTTCGCTCTCAGGCGGAAACCGAGTCAAACTTCAACCGGCTCAGCACTATGCCGAGAACAACCACATCCATCATTATAGCCGCTGGGACCGAGTTTACCAACCAGCAGTTTCGCTCAATGGTGTTGGTAACCGTGCTGCCCATAACCTGATTCATCACGCCCCCCACATGGCAATTGGATTTAGCGGAAACAACCACCTGATCGAATTTAACGAAATTCACCATGTTTGTTATGAGTCTAATGATGCAGGTGCCATTTACTGCGGACGGGACTGGACTATGCGTGGAACTGTTATCCGCCATAATTTCCTGCATCATATTAATGGTTTTGAGGGACGTGGTTGCGTTGGCGTCTACCTGGACGATATGTTTTCTGGCACCAGCATTTACGGCAACCTGTTTTACCAGGTAACCCGAGCAGCCTTTATTGGCGGAGGTCGTGATTGCAAAATTGAAAACAATATCTTTGTTGATTGCAACCCGGCACTTCATATAGACGCCCGGGCAATGGGCTGGGCCGGCTATCATGTCAACCAGATCATGAAAGAACGGTTAATGGCTATGCCTTACCAAGATCAACCATGGGCCGAGCAATATCCTGAACTGGTCGACATTTGGGAAGACGAACCAGCAGCGCCCAAAGGGAACTTGGTAGCTAATAACATCGCGCAGAAGGGAAAATGGGACGGTGTTCAAGATCAAGCTCGACCTTACGTTACTTTTCAACAAAATCTAATTGATCAACTACCAGAGTCTCTAGGTGGAGATAAACCCGACCAATTTCAATTAGCTAGCGATTCTGCTGCTTACAACACTGGGTTCCAACCGATACCAGTTGAAAAGATTGGGCTTTACACTGATAAGATCCGGGTTTCCCTGCCTACCCCAAATGATCTTCAACATCAATAAAGATCTAATCTTTTTCGATATGATTGGATTTTGGTAGCAGAACTCAGTTATTAGCAGGAGCCATATCCCAAGCCCGAATCGATTTAACATTCACCGAACCATCCCCAGAAAATAGACTTATGCCGACACTGTCCGATCGCGTTGGATAGATGCGCTGGGTGATGCACTGGCGGCTATTGGCATAGACCTCCAGTATTGAGTGGTCAAGAAAAATGCGAAGATTAAGTGTTTCACCTACGGACAATTCAAATGGAGCTTCTTGTGCTTTCACCACTCGTTTTTCTTCTGGCAACCGGTCAAGGGCTCCTGTGTTACGATAGTAATTGTAAACAATTTTCTCATCAAGAGTCGATTTGCTGATGTCCACTTTCAGTTTCTTAGATGCGCTGTGGCATGAGATAATCGTTTGCTCGTCACCATCAGGGGAACATCTTACTTTGACACCAAACTCCTGAGCGTCCTGTGGTTCCATATCCAGTGACAATTCCAGGCATCGGCCCTGTATGTTATCCAATACCAGATCTGAATCGGTTGCTAACTGAACATCGGGATGCGTACGTGGATTCATGCGAAGAACTTCCAATTCAGGGATAGGCTGGATGCACAAAGTCCCGTCATCAGCCAAAGAGAGAATGCGGGGTAATGTCATAACTCCAGACCAGCCAGATGCTCTTTCCCGTTCACTACCTTGTAATTCACGTACCCAATCAAAGAAGACACGCCGTCCTTTACTATCCAACAATGTTCGGGCTCCGCCAAGTTGCCCACCAGGCCAACTCATCCTCCCATGAATTTCAGGATGGTAAAGTTCATTTTGCAATCGACCAAGATAATACTGGGTTCCCTGCAGATGGCTGCAAAACAACAACATGTATTTATCTTCCAGAGGGAAAAAATCTGGCACAGCACAATCTTCGTCAAACTCAGTCCAACGACGATCCGATTGATAAAAGAGGCCCACATATTCCCAACAATCCAAGTCATGTGCCCGGAACAAATAAGCTGCATCACCCTTGCCATTAGGATTCCGGTTGTTGGTTATCTGGTAATAGATATCTCCATCCAACCAAGCAGATGGATCATGGATGGTGTATTTACCGAAATCGGGGCTGTCGGGTGTTGGCTCAGGAGTAACAGGGTTATCCGGGTGCTTGGTCCAATTTATCAACATATCGTCCTGACTGGAAGCTAAACAGGTCCCATCTGGCACACCATAGTAAATAAAAGTTGGAATGCCCTTTTTACTGATGAACGCACCACCACTGAAACAGCCATTTCGATCAGGACCATCCAAGGTTGGTGTCAAGGCAATGGGATGATGTATCCAGTGAACCAAGTCAATACTGGAGGCATGTCCCCACTGCATCCATTTCCAATATCCCCCTTCCGGATTATGTTGATAGAAAATATGGTATCGCCCCTTCCAAAAGATTGCCCCATTAATGTCATTCATCCAAGCAGACGGTGGCATGAAATGGTACTTTGGCCGATGAGGATCACTACGGAACTTTTGCTCTAATTCCTGTGCACAAGCGATCAGGTTTTCTGTTTTCTCGATTTCTGGTTCTAAATTCACGGCCTGTTTTCCTTGATTTTTCAATAAATACCGCTAAAATTTGCGCTTAATCTGGCATTATGCAAGTATGTCTCTTTACCCGCGTCCAATGTAAGGCATCTGGGTAGCCATCACAGTCATGAACTGCACGTTGGCATCCAATGGCAGACCTGCCATGTAGACCACGGCTCGGGCTACGTCATCTGCATCCATCCTCGGCTCAACTGCTACGGATCCACTGGCTTGTGGCACCCCCTGTTTCATTCTGCCGGTCATATCCGTGGCAGCGTTGCCAATATCAATTTGGCCGCAGGCAATATTGTACTTACGCCCGTCAAGAGAAGTCGATTTCGTCAGCCCCGTCATCGCATGCTTGGTGGACGTATAGGGCGAAGAATTGGGCCTTGGCACATGAGCTGATATGGAACCATTATTAATGATACGTCCACCTTGCGGTTCCTGATCTTTCATGATTTTGAATGCTTGCTGTGTACATAGGAACGGTCCGGTCAGATTGGTGTCAACTACCGATTTCCATTGTTCGTAAGTCAAATCTTCCAGCGGTATGCCTGGAGCGCCGATACCCGCATTGTTAAACAACACGTCAAGTCGACCAAAGGTCTCCTTGGTTTTGGCAAACAGGTTTTGGACTGAAACAGGGTCCGTTACATCAGTAGGAACAACCAATGTTTGAGAACCGGTTTGTTCTGCTTCCACGGCGGTGGTTTCCAATGGTTCAATGCGTCGTCCTGCTAAGGTAACCGAGTACCCTTCCTGTAAAAGGGCCAGCGCTGTCCGCTTGCCAATACCGGAGCCCGCTCCGGTAATAATAGCGACTTTACTTAGTAAACTCATTCTAATACCTCCTGACTTTGTAAATCCAAATTTAATATTGAAATAACTTTAAACCATAGTCGTTTCAATGTGCCTAATCATTTTTATGAACCAATCTGATTTTGTCTGTTACCAATGCTTGATTACATTCAGTACATCTTTAATCTTTTGAAGGGATTTACTTTCGGCGCCAACATAATTGAACCATTCCCGCACTGCTTCTTTCTGTGGCTCAGTCTTTGCAGGATCAGCAAAGGTAATTAAATTAATGAAAGCTTCTTCTCGAGCAAAGGTCCTATGATATGGATCTTTCCGGATCCACTGGACCAGGGCGTCGTTCTCATCGGGAAAGGCCTTCTCTATGAATGGCTGATATTCTTTCGTTCTTCGATTATAGAGATGGAACATTTCATGAAAAACCCACTGCTCCATCGAAATATCTTCCTTGAAATAACCGTCACTATCGGCAGGAACATAGATTCCAAATGAGTGTTTGCCACTCTGATCAGGTCCGGCAAATCCTTCTGGAGGATTGGGTTCACCAAACACCATAGGACGATCTATCTGGTTAGATTTAGCAATAACGGCATCTTCTAAAAAGTGTTTGGGAAAGGTCTTCTTCAGTTTAGAAAGCATCCGCCCGAAATCATCATTGCCAGGAAATTCTTTTTTGCTGATTATGCTTGTGCAACCAGTCACCAACGCAAATGCCCACACTGAAGTCAAGATTATCATGACGTAATTGGTCATTGGTAAAAACAACCTTTCTCTCCATCAATCGGAAAGCTATAATCACAAACGACAAATAATAAAAAAGACATATGGCCCTCTTACCATTCCATGATCTCGATTGTTAATTAACATTGATGCTTTCCTTTAAAGCATTTAGAATGGAAAGAAGCAGCAGCCATTTCCGAACTCAGCCAAGCACTCAACGAGCAAATCGATTATACATGACAATATGGGGTAAATCAACAAACGCAAATGACATCTCTAAAAACGGAAAAGCAAGCTTCCCTGAAACGCGTATCTATTCTCCTTTGCCTGTCAGCAGCTCTCATTATGGCAATGGGATGGGGTGTTCGCGGTGCTTATGGTCACAGCACTGGGGCAGCCATGCCAGGTGCACTGGTATCTCTGGTGATTTGCCTATGCGCACACCGGCCTGATTGGTGGAGACGAACAGCTGTCTTCGGGTTCCTTGGTTATTTAGGTTGGGCTTTTGGCGGCCAGGCCAGTTACGGCATAATCGTGGGATACACCAGTGGGACCTCCTTTCCAAATGTCTATTATGGTTATGCTTGCCTGTTTATTGTGGGTGGAATCTGGGGAGGGATTGGCGCAGGGCTTCTCAGTTTTGGTGTTACCAAACCGAGATCTTACCTCAATATGTTCATTGGACCACTAACGGTTATTTATGTTACCTGGTTCTTTCTGGACAAGGTGGGATTGCTAGATTGGTTGCAACAGAAATGGAGTATTTACGACACTTACTGGGTTAAGTCCGCTTCGGCATTTATTGCAGGATCTGCCTACTGGCTGATTGACCGCAAATCTCGCCCAGCTTGTCAGTTGGTTGTCTTAATTACGGTTGCCTGGTGGCTTGGCTTGGGACTACTAACCGGCGTTCTGGGCCTACACATGACACCGCCACGTAGCGACAGCTGGGCAGCCCTATTGGGTGTAACAGTGGCAATTTTCGCTTATTTGATCAAAAGCAAAAACTGGGCGGGCCTGATGCTGGCTTGTTATGGGGTCTTGGCCGGTGGAATTGGTTTTGCCTGCGGGGATTTCATCCAAATGCTGGGACGTGCCAAGTGGGGGCCGATTGCCCAGTATCCTATTTTACAGAAACTTCCTTATTGGACGTTGATGGAACAGACATTTGGATTTATCATGGGACTGGGGGTGGCCATCGGCTTTATCCAACTTATCAGAGGCCAAGTGGCACCAGCGGTTGAAGACAAGGATCAAGGGTACCTGAACGAATTCGCCGTTTTCTGTTTGCTGGTTCCAATGATGTGGGTTAATTTCAAAAAGAACGTACACGCTTGGATTAGAGACGGCAGACTCGTTCCAGATTATTTTGGACTGTCGACAGCGTGGTGGGCTGTCATCCTTAGTATAGCGCTGGTGGGCTTGGTAACCTATGCTCTCTATCATAATCGACAGTCCAAACTGGCCTTGATTCCCAACAGCGCGTTAGGCAAAGGACAGTTGCTGTTCCTGCTGGTTGTCTGGTTTATCATAGTTGGATATTTCACCAGAGTTATAGGGGGAACAGGGAGTGTTGACGGGATCAACATCACCAGCTTTTGGCTGGCTGCTTTCATTGTTTCATTCGTTGTGTTGAGTATAGATCAAAAAGGGATACTGATTGCTGGTAACCCTGTTCTGGCCACTGACCAATCTTGGATACCAGGCTGGCGTCATTGGCTGCTGTGGGCTTTCCTACCGATATTTTTGGCGATACTGACCCAACTGACAGTTTCACTGGAACTGCCGATTGATCATCAGCGCTTCAATTTTAACAGGTAGAGAATTACACCCAAGTAGCGTATGCATGCCGAAAAGTAGAAAGATGACATCAAAACCAATTCTGGATAAAGCTCCAGACTGGAAATACGGGCTAACGCTGCGTTCCAAAAGATGGTGACAGGGCCAGAAACCATAGTATTGCCAAACTGAAGATGGGATTTTTGCTAATTCATTTGGTGATAAACAATGGATTACTGAAACTATTGACTATAAGACGACGAATGTGGTAATTTTTAGCAATCGAGGCTGACAAAATGACACCAAGGACCTTGAATGAGTCGATCTAAACGACGACAGAAAAGAACACAGCAACCACAGAAAAACCCTCTGATCAAATCCAGCCTCGATCAGGCTGTCTCCTTGCATCAGTCTGGAGAGTTGCAACAAGCGGCACAAATTTACGAGCAGATAATAACTGTTGACCCAGAGAACGCTGATGCCTTCCATTTGCTGGGTGTCATTGCCAGCCAATTGGGCAATAGGGAAACGGCCATTGATTTGATTGCTCGAGCCATAGAATTAAAACCCAGCCGGTCGTCTTTCCATTACAATCTAGGTAAAGCTTTTCAGGAAGAAGGTAGAGAGGAAGAAGCCGAACTGTCCTACCGTCGGGCTATCGAAGTAGACGCCAAAAATGGTGATGCTCACCTTAACCTGAGTATTGTACTCAGAGCGCAGGACAAATTGGAAGAAGCTATTCAGTCCTACAAACAGGCACTGGAAATTAAACCTAACAATGTCGAAGCACACTTCGCGCTTGGCAACCTGCTGAAACAACAGGGCAAATTTGAAGAAGCCATCCAATCCTACAAACAGGCACTGGAAATTAAACCTGATTATGCGGCAGCTCATCGGCTCATCGCCCGTATCACGCAACACCAAGACTACGATGATGGTCTCAAAGAGATGGAAGATCAACTGGAGGATCCGGAGACAACTGAGGAGCAAACGATGCAACTGTGTTTCGGATTCGCGGGATGCATCAAGCCAATAGAAACTCTCGCGATGCCAATAACCTCTTAGCCACGGCAGAAACCGGATTGAACAACATCAGTGATTTGCTGGCACAGATGAGGGAACTGTCGGTTCAAGCCGCTACCGATACGCTCAATGATACCGACCGAGCCAGCATCGACTTGGAATTCCAGGCCCTGAAAAATGAACTGACGCGAATTGCCAGCGTAACGGAACATAACGGCATGAATCTTCTTAACGGTACATATCAGACAGGCACTGGCGAAGCCGAACCAGTGTCGCTGGCCAACAATCAGAACAGTCTAGCTGCCGAGGCCTATAACCAAGATCAGCCCGGTATAGATCCTGGAAGTGCCACTCCAGCCGACGACCAAAGAGGTCACTGGCGTATCCAGATTGGTGCCGATAACGATGTCGATAGCCAGCACGAATTCAGCATAATGAACGCCACTGATGTGGGATTGGAGACATCAAGGATAACGACGTGCTGACGGTGGATAAGGCCAGAACAGCAGTCACCGCCTTGGATGATGCCATAGATGAAGTTAACCGGGAACGCAGTTATATCGGTTCGGAACAGAACAAACTGCAGTTTACCATGTCCAACTTGAGCAACACCATCAATAGCATAGAAACAGCCCGTTCCAACATAGAAGACGTGGACTATGCCTTAGAAATGTCGGAATTGACCAAGAACCAGATATTGGTGCAATCAGGTACGATCATGTTAGCTCAAGCCAATATAGTATCGCAGAACATCCTGCAACTGCTGAGTAACTAGATTTTAGTATCACTTGTTGTCGTAGCAGCTGTTTTGTCAACTCCTACTAGACGAGACGGTGTTTTCTCCTAATATGTTGTTGTGTAGAAAAGAGACCTGTTACCCAAACAGGTCTCTTTTTTTGTTTCTTGATATGCAGGTTACGATACTTGCCATATCCCTCCTTAAAAGGTAAGATGATGAATTGAGCCAAGCATTTTCACCTAATCTTCCAGGGATTTAAGTGTTATATATCGAGTGAATTTGGTAGCAAGGAATAGTGATGAATCATGATCTGGAATTGCAGCCCCAGCGGAATCCCAACATAATCTGGATTTTTGGTGACCAGCATAGAGCACAGGCGCTAAGCTATCGTGGGAATCCCAACGTATATACACCTAACATTGATAACTTGGCTCGTAGCGGCATGCGGTTTGACAGTGCTGTAGCTGGAGCACCCTGGTGTACCCCTTTTCGCGGTGCGCTGCTGACCGGTATGTACCCGCATCAAAATGGGGCGGATCGAACACCGTCTCAACTATCTCCTTCCCTTCCTACTATAGCTGAACCATTCAACCAGGCCGGTTACCATACCGCTTATATTGGCAAATGGCACCTGGATGGTTCTAACAACCGGGAACACTATGTCCCACCCCAGCGCAGAGGTGGTTTTCAACACTGGATGGGCTATGAGAATAACAACAATCAGAACGAATGTTACGCCTATGGCCATGAAAGTGAAGAACCGATTCGTTTGTCGGGATATGAAACAGATTCATTGACTGACATGCTGATCCAGCATTTGGGAGATCATGTTGGAACGGATGCGGATTATCAACCGTTCCTAGCTGTCCTATCGGTGCAACCACCCCATGATCCTTATACCTCGCCAATCAATCCAGAATACAATCAGATACGCATTCATCCCAAAGACATCAAGTTCCGAAGTAACGTTCCCAATGTGCCTTGGATTCGAGAAAAAGCTGAACTTGATTTGGCTGGCTATTACAGGATGATTGAAAATCTAGACTACAATGTAGGCCGTATCAGTCAAGCGTTGAAGAAGATGGGGGTTGACCGAGAAACCTACTTGGTCTTTTTTTCTGACCACGGCGATATGCTTGGCAGCCATGCTCAGTGGGGCAAATCCAGTCCGTGGGAGGAGTCTATCCGCATTCCGTTTATTATTGCCAAGGTGGGAGGAAGATATGGCATGAAGGTTGGGCGCACTGAAGCGGTTATCAACCATGTTGATATTGCTCCGACAACACTGGGTCTTTGTGGTATTCCTGTCCCCTCAGGTATGGTGGGATACGATTACTCGGCACATTGTATTCATCCTGATGCACCGGAGTACAAAGGGCCACCAAAAACCAATAAAGAGCCGGCATCCGCTTACCTGCAACAGATTCCGCGTAAGTTCCACCGACATTCAGTCAACAAGGCTTGGCGCGGTGTGATTACCAGAGACGGGTGGAAATACGTTTGCACTCCTGGTAACGACTGGTTGTTATTCAATACTGCTGAAGACCCCTACGAGCAAGCCAACTATGTCTACGATAGGTCTTACCAGAAACCAAAAGAATATTGTCACAATCTGCTGGCTAGCTGGGTTGAGGAGACCGGTGACAGTTTTCAATTGCCGGATATTCAATTGCCACAATGAGATGGTGGTCAGATACCCAGGCGATTACGTCTCAGAATCTCTTCCGTGGTCTGCAGAGTCGTTACCTTATGACCGGGAATTGGCAGAATTCGCTCATGAATAGTGTCAATAATCCAGTCTTTCTGTGGAAAAAATGATTCTTCTAACTCAGCAGCCGGTGTAATCCAATTTCGGGAACCAACCACGCTAACAGGGCCATCCAAATAATCGAATGCCAGTTGACTGATATTGGAAGCAAGCGTATGAAGGAAAGATCCCCGTTCACAAGCATCTGAAGCCAGCAAGATCTTCCCAGTCTTTTTCACCGACTCAACAATTTTGGCATAATTTAGCGGATTAACGAAACGGGCATCAATAACTTCTGCAGAAATACCATGCTTTATTTTCAATTCTTCAGCCGCATCCAGCGCCCGATATAAGGTTGCGCCAATAGTGAGGATGGTTATATCTTTGCCGCTTCTATGGATCATAGGTTCGCCCATCTCTGTCTGGTAATAATCAATCGGCACCCCGCCTTCAACAAGAACTTCCGGTTCAGAATACAGACGTTGACTCTCAAAGAAGACGACGGGGTCTGTTCCGCAGAGTGCAAGATTCAGCATTCCTTTTGCATCGTAAGGAGTGACGGGAAACATAACTTTCAGCCCCGGGATATGTGCCACGATCGAGCTCCAATCCTGAGAATGTTGCGCACCATACTTGGATCCCACCGAGACACGCAGGACCAGCGGCATCTGCAGCGAATTAGCAGACATTGACTGCCACTTTGCCATCTGGTTGAAAATCTCATCCCCAGCTCGTCCCATAAAGTCGCAATACATTAATTCTGCCACCACGCGACCTCCAGAGAGTGCATAACCAACAGCTGTTCCCACAATGGCAGCTTCGGAAATAGGTGAGTTGAACAATCGATGATAGGGTAAACACTCTGTCAAACCACGGTACACACTGAACGCTCCACCCCAATCACGGTTTTCTTCACCATACGCAATCATGGTCGGATCTTCATAAAAACGGTAAACCATGGCTTCAAAGAGCGCTTCAGCATATGTTAGGCACTGAAGTTTGGGTAATGGTTTTCCACCTTGTAACCCAAAACGGTGTTTTTTCAGAGTTGATTTTAGACGACTCTCTTCTTTAGGAATAAGTACTTCTGGTTCATCATCCAACATACGTTCCTTATATTGGTCGGAAAACATCATCTTTCCAATAGTATCAACTTGGATGTTTATGCGGGGAGAAGTTTCTAAACAACTTGAAGCCCTCAACACCTCTTTCAAACGGTCCTTAATATCTACATCAAAACTTTGCAAACAATCGTCATCTGCGTGACCATTATTTTTTAAGTATGTTCCGTAACTTATCAGCGCATCCTGCTGTTGCCAGAGATCTATTTCCAATTTATCGCGGTAGGAAGAAGCGTCAGAAGGAGAATGTCCAGAGATACGATAGGTTATAGTATCTAATAAAACAGGACCCCGTCCTTTTTCCAAGATTTCGCGTTTACGCTCTATTGCGTCTGCTACAGCCAGAGGATTATAGCCGTCTATAGATTCCGCATGCATTGCCTCAGGGTTGACGCCTAACCCAACTCGAGCCAGGGTGTCAAATCCCATTGTTTCCCCTTTGGTTTGCCCTCCCATTCCATAAAAATTATTCATAAAATTGAAAATGATTGGTGGGTTTCCACCCAAGTCCGAATCCCATAAAGCACGATACTGATCCATGGCAGCAAATGTCATAGCTTCCCAAACCGGACCACATCCCATGGAAGCGTCACCGATATTAGCGATGACAATCCCGGGTTTGCGGTTAACCCTTTTAAAGAGAGCTGCCCCTGTGGCAATGTCAGCGGAACCACCAACAATAGCATTATTAGGCATAACACCAAAGGGAGGAAAAAACGCATGCATCGATCCCCCCATACCTTTATTGAAACCATTTTCCCTGCCAAAGATCTCGGCCAATGTGCCATAGAGGACATAATTGATGGCAAGATCCTTAATATTACCTTGAGTAAAGGTCTCTACTGTTCTAAGGAGCATTCCATCCAGATAAGATTCCATAACGCTTATCAATTCATTTTGGTCTAATACATCAATGGCAGAAAAACTTTTGGCCAAAATTTCTCCATGGCTGCGATGAGATCCAAAAATAAAATCTTCTGGTAAGAGATGATAGCATTGTCCGACAACAGCGGCTTCCTGTCCGATGGAAAGATGTGCTGGACCACGGTGATCGTACTCGATTCCTGCATAGGCACCTTCTTTCTTGATTTGGTCCAACATGGTTTCAAATTCACGAATGTAGACCATATCCCGGTACATGCGCACCAAGTTTTCTGTGCCGTATCTCCGGGTTTCCTGTGCAGGATCCACAGTATAAGCGTTTACAGGTTTCCTGGCTTTTTATAACCGATTTTTGGCGAATATCAGCAGGATGAATGGTAATTGACTTGGGCAATCTTAATTCTCCTCAACTGCAAAATTCTGTAATCCCCATCTATGTTGGCAAGTAATACAAAGTGTCTTTAAAAATTTCTGATACCGTCGGATGAGGGAAAATAACATCTTTGATGTCCTGTACCCTAAATTCGTTTTCAATCATGGCAGCTGCGCCATAAATTATTTCTGAACAGGTTGCACCAACCATCTGAACGCCCAATAACAAGTCTGTCTGTGCATCTACCACGACTTTACAAATTCCTCTTTTTCCGGAATTTTCCACTAGGAACCGTCCATTAGCATTCATTGGCAGTTTAGCTGTTTTAACTGAAATCCCCTTATCCTTCGCTTCTGCTTCGGTCATACCTACCCAGGCAGCTTCCGGATTGGTGTAGACTACCCAAGGTATTGCATGATAACGCATGCTATCCTGTTCACCAGACATATGCCTGACCGCTACTTCTCCCATGCGGGAAGCGGAATGGGCTAACATCGACGTACCAGTAACATCGCCAACAGCGTAAATATGAGGGACATTGGTTTGCATAACCTGATTGACCTTAATGCCTTGCTGATCAAAGTCAATGTCGATATTTTCCAATCTTAGACCTTCAACGTTGGGTTTTCTTCCTACCGATACCAAGACCAGATCGCAGGATATGGTCTTAGATTCCCCGTTTTGACTATAAAAAACACTGTTAGCAGTAATACGCTCAACTTTAGATTCGAGATGAAAATTTACTCCTTTGATTGATTTTCGCAACATGCCAGCTAGCTCATTGTCTAAAGGGGAGATAATTTCCGGCAGTACTTCAATCAGTGACACCTGGACACCCACATTTGAAAAGAAGGACGCAAACTCACATCCAATCGCACCACCGCCGATGACAACTAAATGGTCCGGCAATTTATCAACTTCAAGAATTTCCTTACTGGTTACCACTTGCGTTTCGTCCAAGCCGGAGATTGGCGGAAAAACAGGCGAGGCACCGGTTGCGATAATCACATTCTCTGCTTGATATTGATCCCCGTTAACTTGGATCGCACGCCGATTGACAAAAGAGGCATCTCCTGTCAGAATATCGACTTGGCGTTGTTTCATTTGGAAGCCAACACCGTTGCGCAGAGTTTTTATTATCCTTTGTTTGTAGGCCATAGCTTTTGCCAGATCAAAACGTGGGTTTTCGACAATTACTCCATAGATGTCTAAATTGCAAGCTTGGGCAAACAACTTGCCTGAATTGATCAATGTCTTGCTAGGAATGCATCCCGCGTTTAAGCAAACTCCTCCCAGATCTGCCTTTTCAACCAACAACACCTTTTTACCCCTCGCTCCGGCTCTTTCGGCTGCGATATATCCTCCTGGGCCAGCACCGATGATAATCAAATCATACAATCTATCTTTTTCCATTGAAGTCATCTATTCCTTGCACTGCGGTATTTTGAATTCCTTATTACTCATTGAAAGATTTTCAGTTATATCAACAACCGAATCAATTTTTGATATCTGCTGCGAAAACGCACATAGAAAACGAGTGGCAGGAGAATCCTCAACCGTTTGGCGGTTTACAGTTAAAGATAATCCGATGTGAGAAACGAACTCTATCTTACCATTAACTTCTACAGGTTTTAAATTAATGTTACCTATACCCAAAATCCCAACTTGTGGGACATTCAATATGGGGGTGAAACTCTCGATTCCCAGAGCTCCCAGATTGGTGACTGTAAACGTACCGCCTATCAAGTCATCCGGAGACACTTCACCCTCCAAACAGGCAAAAGACAAACGCCTGGCTTCCTGAGACATCTCTTCCAAGCTCAAGTCTTCAGCGTTCTTAATAACTGGTACCAACAAGCCGCGTTCAGTATCTACCGCAAACCCCAAATTCACCTGTTTGGACCAAGAAATGGAGTTGTTGGTAAAAAGCGCGTTTAGCTGAGGATAACCAATCAGTACTCTAGATACCAGAAAAAGAATCAGATCGTTAATCGTAATTTGCTGTAACTCGGAATTTTCCTCCAATCGTTGACAAAGGGATAATAAACTGCGTGCGTCTGCCGAAGCGTTCAAGGTAAATCGAGTTGTTGACCGAACAGAATTTAGCATACGTTCAGCAATGATCTTACGTATTCCCTGGAAAGGAATTGCCCGTCTGTGCTTACCAGCAGGAGGCATGGCTTCAGGTAGCGCAATTCCGGACTCCAGACCGTCCAGTGTAACCTGGCCACCAATACCCGACCCATATGCAGGTACAATCAAATTCTGTTCTGCGGCTACTGTTCTGGCTAGCGGGGTCACTGGCTGCCGATTTAAGAAGGCAAATTGTACATCTTTCTCCATAACCCGACCATTGGGGCCTGTTCCTTGAATGCCCGAGGTATCTATTCCCGACTTTGTTGCCAAAGCTTCAGCACGCGGAGATATACTGAAATTCAAATCCGATTGTCTTGAAACACCTTCTACCATCGACCAAGAATTGACTGCACGAGATTCTACAGGCACCTCAATCCCATTATCAGTGGCAGTAATCCTCTTTACTAGCAGACCGGAATTTCCTGGCCTCATATTCTCAGGTCGAAGATTACTTGCATTTTCGCCCAGTTCGCCGACAGCTGCGATGTTAGTTAGGGCATGGACCTCATCCCCTGTCTGGAAGAATATTTCCAGAACAGTACCTGATACTGGACTATCTACTTCCAATAGCGCTTTGTCAGTTTCTACTTCGCAGATTGTCTCCCCTTGAGTGATTTCATCCCCTGCTTTCTTTTTTCAATCAACGATGATACAACTCTCTACTGACTGGCCCAATTTGGGCATAATGATCGCGGTTGCCATAGTATATTCTTAACCGAAACTCACAAAATGTGCTTGCGATAAATTGAACACTGTGTAACCTTATAGTGTAAGTGTTCTAAAAATTACATTTGTGAAGAACAACATAATAATATATCATACATCGACATGTAATCGCATAAGAGGGTATTGGCACAACATGTCAGTGTTTTGAAATGATATCAATAGGTGAAAAGCGTATAACTAACGAAAGGAATTAACGCGTGGCTATTCGAATCGCAATTATCGGTTGTGGTGGTATGTCAGGAGGACATCTCAACGCTTACTTAACAATTTATGAATCTGAACCTGAAAAGCTCGAGCTGGTAGCAATGTGCGATGCCGTCAAGGAACGCGCTGAGAATTTTGCTGATCGTGTAAAAGAAACTACTGGTAAAATGCCAGCAGTTTATGATGATGTAGATGAGATGCTGGCAACAGAAAACCTGGACGGTGCTGATATCTGTACATCCCACGCTTACCATCACGTTGCGGCAACTAAATGCTTAAACGCTGGTGTCAATGTGATGGTTGAAAAACCGACGGGAATTACGGTCAAAGCAACACATGCTATTATTGAAGCGGCGGCAGCAAACAACAAAATTGCAGCCACAGCAGAGAATATCCGGCGTATGCCGAGCCGACGGACATCCTGGTGGTTGATGAATGAAAAGAAAATGCTCGGTGAGATGACCACGTTTTATGCACAACATGCTAGTTACCGTGCACCAAGCCCTGAATCCGATTGGCATTGGCGGCTTGATCTGTCACTTGGTGGTGGAGGTATGGTAATGGACTCCGGCGCCCATTATGGTGATACTATTCGCTATCTATTTGGCGATCCTGACACAGTTTATGGACGCGTGTCTCAAATTATAGACCGTAAAGTCACCAAATCCGGTGAACTCGTCCAGGATGAACAAGAAGATACATGGATGGCAACTATTAATTTCAAAAGCGGTGTGACTGGACTTTGGACTTGCAGCTGGGCTGCTCCGGGGCATGATTTTAATCATGTTATTTATTATGGCACTGAAGGCGCACTTATCGATAGTGGTGACATCTTTCATGGTCCATTTGATGAGGCGGAGATCGTACTTAAAGACGGATCTCAGCACAGTATGGAAGACTTGATAGAAGATTATATGTCGAGTCTGGACGAGGAAGAAAAAAACCGACTATTCCCGCATGGTTTCACTGATGGAGTGGTTCTGGAATGTTATGATTTCGTTGATGCTATTGAAAATGACCGTCCACCAGAAATTACTGCGGAAATGGGGCTTCGAGCAAAATCAATCTGTGAAGCTATCTACGAGTCGAACGCTTGCAATCAAGTTGTTGATTATGAGGCTGTTGTATCCGGTGAAATTGAGGTTTATCAAAAACCAATAAATGAAAGATGGGATCTATAATCATCACACGTTTAGCTTTACTGGGAAGTTAAGCTAATATTAGGTCATTTTAAAACAGCACCAATACTTTTTGTGAGGAAAAACAAATGATTAAATCAGTTTTACTATGGGAAAACCAAAGACGATATATCCGTGAGGCGATTGATGCAGGAGAATTGAAGGGTGCTATTGTACCAACAGGAAGTACTGAACAACATAATGAGCATCTAGCCATGATTCATGATACCGCTAGTGCCTCACATGTTTCGGAACTGGCAGCAGAAAAGCTGCGCCCGCAGGTGATTGTCACTACGCCATTGGCCATCGGTGTATCAGAACATTGGATGGATCATAAGGGAACTCTGACGCTCCGGCCTGAAGTGTTTGGGGAGGTATTATACGATGTTTGTGATAGTTTAAGGCGTCATGGGATTGAAAATGTGCTGATTATCAATGGTCACGCTGGAAACGCAGGGCCCATTCAACAACGATTGGAGGATTTTCGTCAGCGTTTAGGTATTAATCTCGCCTTTCATTCATATTGGGAAGCCTACACGAGCGAACTGGTTGAGAAACAGATGGAATCTGGCAATTGCCCTGGACATGCTTCAGAATTCGAGACAGCCTTTGCCTTAGCTGCGTTTCCTAATAATGTTGATTGGGAAAACGTGGATTACGATAATGCCAAACTAACTATCTCCAATCCAGATCGTGCTGAAAATGATCGTGCATACCATCATGAAGCTAAGCTTGCAACAGCCGAGAAGGGTCAGGTGATGATAGATGTGGCCGTCGATTGGGTGTCGGAAAAAATGCAAAATATGATTCAATAACCAAGTGTATATATTCGTTCCCAAATAACTAACTTTCTTTAAACGATTTTGGGAGGTTAAGATGAAGATTACTGATATTGAGGTCATGCAGGTTAAAGCTCCATATCATCAGGGTATCAGTGAACTGATGATACGCCGTAACCTGTATCAGATTAATTACGTCTACAGAGTCTATACTGACGAAGGCATAGTCGGTATTGGAGATGATGGCAAGCAACCGGATGAAGTGATCCAAAGGTATATTGGCCGCAACCCGTTTGAATTTATAAATGGATCTGCGCCAACACCGCTTCAGCAGGCATTTTATGACATTATGGGGAAGGCACTTGATGTTCCAATGTACCAACTTTTAGGAGAAAAGGTTCACCATAAAGTTCCAATTGCCTATTGGTCGATCGATATGACGCCTGAAGAATGGGCTAATGAAGCCAAACATGCCTATGCTCTCGGATATCGTGTGCATAAGATAAAAGCACGGCCATGGTTTGAAATTGTCGAACAGGTTCAGGCAATTTCAGAAGCTGTGCCTGCCAATTACCAGTTGCGAGTCGATGCCAACGATTCTTTCGAAACTCCTGCACAGACTCTTAAGGTGGTTGATCTACTTCAAGAATACAATATTGAGTCTTTTGAAACACCAATTCCTCAGAAAGATATCGAAGGTTATGTGGAAATTAAGCAACATTGCGATGTGCCGATTACCATCCATTTCGGCAACCCGGACCCAATTGAAGCCATAAAAGCCAATATGAACGATTCGTTCATTATTGCTTATCCGGATTCTCGTGCCTCGAATGCTAAATATGAGGCGGCGGTCTCGCAGGCTGCTCACTTACCTGTCTGGCTTCAGATCGTGGGGCTTGGAGTGACCACTGCCTATGTAACCCATCTCAGCGCTACCATGCCCAATGCTACCATGCCCGCAATTACACTCAGTTGTTTGCGAGAGAATGCTCTTGTTAAACCGGCAATTCAAATGGAAGATGGCTACGCAACAGTACCGGAGAGGCCGGGGTTGGGTGTGGAACTGGATGAAGACGCACTTGATAATTGCCGAATCTGAACCTCTGATAAAAATTCTGAAGAGCAGACCGATTGATTATAGTACAAGGGGATAACTTTCAATGTGGTGTTTGTGTGTTGCGAGTTAGCGTTGAGGAACCGCAAAATCTGATGTGCGGCCGGTTCAAGAGAGGGAAAGTTATCTCCGTGCCTCAGGGAGAACATCTGTACATCGGATCAGCCATGAATAAAAAAAGGTCTGCTTCGCTCGCTTCACGACTTGTTCGTCATGCCACCAGAACCGGAGAAAAATCTCCACATAAAATTCGTCCTCGGATGATTGCGTTTTTCCAGCAGATTCAACTTGGAAACAATGATCTGCTGCCCAAGAGTCCCAAAAAAGCATTCTGGAACATTGATTATCTCCTAGATATTCTTTCCGTGGAAATTACCGGTCTCATTGCTTTCCGAACGAATAGAAAGCTAGAAGCAAAATTGGGTGAATTCCTCGAGAATGACTCAAATACCTGGATTCTTGAGAAAGGTCTGGGAGCAAGCGATATTCCCGGTAACGCCCATTTCCTTAGCTTAACATCACAAAGTGACAGGTGGTGGCTGAATTTACCAAACCGACTTGACGCTATAATATCGTAAGGTTTTCCTTTGAATTAGGTTGAAATCAAACGTTACTATCAAGCTTCTACTTCACCTGTTTCATCCGGCCCGAATTGGCGCATGGCCATATCCTTAATTCCTTTCAGGTCAAGTTTTCCAGTCCCTAACAATGGTAGTTCCTCAGTCTCGTAGAAACTATCTGCTGATGGGATGAAGATATTCGGCATTCCTTTCTCATCTGCCAGTTTTTCCCGCAGTTCGTTTGGTGTCTGTTGCAACGGCCTATGGATGATGATTAACCGCTCACCCCTCTTTTCATCGGGCACAGCCGTCACAGCTGCCATGAGAGCGTCTTCATCAGTAGACTCGATGATTTCATTGAGCATCTCTTCAATCCGAACATGAGGTACCATTTCACCACCAATTTTAGAAAATCGACTCACACGCCCGGTAATTCGGATAAAACCATCATCATCTATTTCAGCAACATCACCAGTACGGTACCAACCGTCTAAAATCACCTCATCAGTTAGGTCTTGGCGGCCATAGTAGCCTTTCATAACGTTGGGTCCTTTAATCCACAGCATACCAGAAGCATTGGTCCCAAGTTCCTCGTCAGTATCCAAATCGGTAATTTTGGTTGTGACTCCGGGGATAGGCAGACCAACCGTGCCCTCTTTCAGGTCAATCTGGGAATTATCTGCTGAACGACTGGGTGGGACGTTAACCGACACTAACGGTGATAACTCCGTAGCTCCATATCCCTCAACCGGTTGTATATTGAATTTCTCCTCAAAAGCGTCGGCCAAATCCTTTGGCAACTTTTCAGCACCGGTTACAATTACATCAACTGATGCAAATTCTTCCGGGCTACAGCGATGCAGAAACCCACGCAGGAATGTCGGTGTAGCTAAAAGTATAGTTCCTTTGTGTCGCTGACAGAGCTTGCCAATTTGTTTGCCTTCCAGAGGACTGAAGTGATAAGCGGCCTTGATGTCCAATGCCATTGTAGCCCAGAGAGTAGCAGTAAATCCAAATGAATGAAAAAAAGGCAAGATCCCAATCATGACATCTTCATGCCCCAGTTTAACAATTTGGTCGATAGCCTTGATATTTGAGCCAATGTTAGCGTGGGTTAGCATCACCCCTTTGGGAACACCAGTCGAACCGGAGGTGAAAATAATAGTCAATAGATCTTCTTCCTTGACTTCGTGTAATCCCAGATTACGTTCTAATATTCCTGCGGGAGTAACACAAGCTGAGAATAATGCTGATAGCTTATTGAACAGACCTGCCTTGAGATCCGGATTTTCGCGAAAATCTTCTAAATAGATAATCTCAGCTTCCAGATCGAGATCGAATTTTTCCCAAGCCTTGCGACTAGTGATAACATGTTTGATATGACATTGTTTCAAGCAAGCATTCAAAACTTCGGAGGTAGCAGTATAGTTCAGGTTAACAGCAGCACGACGATCCAAAGTTAATGCCAGATTGACAATAACTGCCGGTACAGTCGGGGGTAACAGGACTCCAACGCATTCTTCATCAGTATCAAGTACATGTTGACGAAGTAGTTTGCGCATAATAAGCGTACCAGCCAGTAGTTTATAACCACTAAATTCCAGCCCCATAGAATCGGCAATTTTAGACTGGCGACCTCGTTGCTTGCACCGACGAATGAAAAGTCGAGTCAGATTCATTTCATCTTGAGTTTGGTTTTCCATTGCGTTCCTCCTCATTGTTTTGCCACTTCCTTATGAAAGACGAATTCTGCTCTATGTCAAAGCCCCAACGTCCCTATGTTCCAGAAGTTTTCAGCTAACTTTGATTCTGCTTTTCGTCATGCTGCATGGTACCCAATAAATGAATAAATTCTATCATGAACGGCATTGACATACAACCAATCCGCCAGAAAACTACTGATATTCGTCCAAATTTAGAATATCTTTTCAACAAAGTCAATAACGAACCAACTGAAATCCAAGCCAATCTAACGGCCGAGCATCCAGCCTTGTAACTGGAATATTTTGGATTGGCAGATCCATGTCTTTTTGGACACACATCTAGTCCGATTGACAGACATTGTTTAATAGTAATGGTAATGGATCCAAGGTGAAAACACTTCTCTCAACTGCGACCGAGTGTACCTTGATGCGTTGTTCCATTTGCTAACGGCAGTGAATAGGATGTCGACGATTTCGTAGGTCTTGGTGAAATCTGGATTGACTCAAAAGCGGATTTCCCCTTTGGTAATATTGTGTAATATCCACCCGGCTGCGTATCAAAACGAAGGATCTTTCCTGAGATTTCCTTGGTTTCAGTATCAACTCCAATAACTGTGCAGGTCATGTCCCAAGGATTACGGATTTGACAGATCTCTCCTAGCCGGGACTCGACTTCGACAAACGCCACTTCCCCCTTGCGAATAGTACTTGTCACCATGAATCCCCCTCGGGCCAACAAACGAAAGGATGTATCCCAAGTCTTCGGCCAAGCAGGAAAAAGACTGATAACTTCTGGCTGGCCGGGATGAGGGGAAAGGCTCTGCAACAACGCATCTTGCAAAGTTGTGGTAATACACCCCAGATGCTCAATGGAGTGTGCCTGCTCTCCTTCAAAGAGACTAAATCCGTTCACCAATGGTGCAAATGATGCGTAGTAGCTGGCCAGGACAGACGGGAATTGATCACCACGCCCCACTCTAGACCAAACAATTGGTGTGCGGATGGCAGTCCCGAGCTTTGCCCCAGTAAAGATCCGTGGCATCCAGCGAGCAAGTTCCACTGTCTTCTGTACAATTTGATCTACCATTGGATCTTCCGTTTCCAGAGTCCAATCTTCAAAGGGAAATATCGGATTGAGCCATACATCTTCCGGGTTGTGCTGACCATCCACGTCCCCCAGCTGTCCAGCCGCCCAAGCATCATCTGCTAAGAAACCGCCTGTCAATGCTTTTGATCCGCGATCACACCCCATTGGATAAGGTGCCAGATTGTCAATCAACTCCTGCCATTTTGCCCTAAGGTCGGTATCGGTCTCCAGGATTTCAGCAGCACGTATCGCCAGTGGCACTGTGCCACGAATAGCGGCTAAATCCATGATACTGTTCTTAGCACCCCAAAAATCTTCATGAACATTCGTTCCATGAAGATGGTATCGTCCATCGATCTCCTGCTCGACAAGGTGCCGGTAAAACTCTACCGTTCCTTTTAGAAGCGGATACACCCGGTCACGAAGCCATTCAGCATCTCCGGTATAGCGGAAACGCCACCATGCTTGCATCGCCAGTTCACTGCCAGAGGAAACAACGTGGCTGATCCAGGAGTAACGGCCGATATGCGGATTAGTGACGACACGAAGATGGCTGTCGAATTGACAAAAAGAATAAGCGCGTTCAGACAGTTCCGTGTGTGCCTTTTTGCCCCGCAGAACAGCTTGAACTTCCAAGGCGACATCATCAGGCAGGATAGTCGGCCCGTCAAAAGACACTGTTTCCGGAAAGTAGGCGCCAACAATTCCCCATCGTTGCCAAGCAGCATGTTCACAATCCGACAAATGTTGATTATACATCGAAAAATAGGGATTAGTTAAATCAATGGCATCCGCGGCGAACAAAGGGAAATAGAGCATCTCAGTTGTCCAAACCCAAAATTGTGATCCCCACTGTCTTTTATCACCTTCAGTGATGAAAAGAGAACCGTTCCATTTTGGAGGAAGGATGCCACGCGAAGTCGAGGCCATATTATAAAGGTGCAGATTGCGAACACAGGTCATAAAATGACCGACATCCTGGTCAATTGAGTTGTCTTGAGGTTCGATATACACGAACGTTCGCTCCCAGAAACGATGCCACCAGTCCTGATGTTTCTGTCGAAGAACCTCGTACGGTAGATTTAAAGCTTCCTGTAACACATTGACAGCCATCATTCCCACTTTAGTTTGGGAAGACCATGAGGATGCACTTGAAACCACTATCTTTGTCTTTCCCACCATAGCAGGAGCAATAATGGTGTGGGCATTATCACCTTTGCTGATATGTGTTTCATCTGTCGCAATTTGAGCCGCTACGGCAGAGGCGCAGTAGTGATCCTTCTCGGTGAATTCCTGTGCAAGACAGATACTATCCGCAACATCCATAAACTTATGCTGTGCAGTATGTTCCTTTGTCTTTACTAAAGGCGGACGCCACATGGAGACTGTCAAATGTACTGGTTGGGGTTCTGATCGTTGGTCGTTAACTTCCAAGACGAGGACATCAGATACAGCGGAGATAAAGCACCGAACACTGATTCCGACACCAGCAATTGAAACTTCTGCGTCATAAAGGGAGAGTCGCTGTTCAAAAGTCTCTTGGCAAAATGGGTCGCCACCAAGGTCAATGATAAGGCTTGCACATCCTCCACAGTAATCGGTTGGTCCTGCCTGACGACCAGCATGATTCTTGTTGACAGCAAACACATCGCAACGGTTGAGTTGGAAGTGGATAGCCTTTTGCGTTGTCCAAACAAGCGTCCCCATTTTCCCATTGCCGATTGGTTGTCCTTCAACTGCTTTTTCTACTGGGCTATGATAGATCAAATCTGCCGACGAAATTAAGGCACGATAATCAATATTCAGCATTGTTATTGATGAATATATCCTGCAGTCAGGTAATGAACTTGGGGTTATCAAGCAGACCCGTTATCATCTATGACAGCTTGAATCATAGCTGTAATGTAGCCAAACTCGTAAGCAAATGCCTGGCGACCACTCTCCGGATCCTTATGGCCGGGCGCGTGGTCGGGAACAACCATGTGTTCGTATCCTGCTTCCTTGAGCGCCCGCATATTACGGTGCATGTTCATAATACCTTCGTCAGGCCAAACTTCCTGGAATTTGTTCTTCCCGCCGATAATATTCCTGAAATGACAGAGAAAGATTTTCTTTCTTGATCCAAAATATTTGATAATCTCAGGCACCTCTACTGCAGGATCATCTGAACTCTCCGCCATACATCCCAAACACAAGTTCACACCGTGATATGGACTGGGACAGATCTCTATAAATTTCTTGAATCCGTCGGCTCCTCCAAGTACCCTATCAACATCACGGTAACCGGCAGGCAACCATGGATCGCAAGGATGGCAGGCCATTCTGACTTTGCATTCGGTAGCTACAGGAATGACCCGTTCAAGGAAGTAGGTGATTCGTTCCCAGTTGGTTTCAGCACTGACAGGCTCTTCGTATCTCGATTCACGATCCTTGGCCTCTTCTAAATCCCAAGTGCTATAGGTTGATCCACCCCGTCCCGGTGGTTTGCTTTCTGTTCGTTGATTTTCCATTTCGCAGAGAAAGTACTTAATTGCCGGTATGCCTGCTTCGGCCGCTTGTCGGACCATGTTGCAAACCAGTTCAATTTCTTGATCTCCCTCATCATAATTGCCAAGCATATAATTGGGAACAGCACCACCATTGACATTGAGCTGAGCAATAGGTATGGCAACCATTTCCATATCGAGGCCGAATTCGGCACACTTCTTTTTCTTTTGTACCAGTTGCTCGATATCCCATCCATACTCTCGATGAAAAGTAATAAAGTTCTCATTTTTATTGAAGACTCCGTGTCTAACTAGATACTCTAGATCGGCATCTGATGTGTTGAACTGTTGTGTTCCAACGTGCATTTGATCCTCCTAATTATATTATGTAGCTATTGAAAAGTAGGTGGCCATTATATAAATTCAAGTTCATTAGCTTAAAAGGTCTTTTGACCAGCATTATCATCTGTGATCCTGGAATAACATCAATTTTGGCAAACTATATAATTTCCCCAAAAAGTCGTCAAGCCAAAAGTCACGACATAGAAATATAGGAACCTTCTTTTTGACCAATTGATATTCGTTAGATGGAACTGAAGTAAAGATTCTCTGTACCCAGGGAGCACATTCGTCAAGGCCAGAACTCGTAAGTTCGGATGCCAAGTGTAATTCCTACCAAACTCCACACGCTACCGATTATAAAATCTCCGAATGCCAGTCCAAGAAAAAACGGTAAGGCTTTACGATAAGCACCAAGTCCAATAAATCGCAAAATAATCCATTTAGCAACAAAGGCAATAAATAAACACGACCAAAAATTGTTCATAGCCCAACTATTAGCCATCGCATACCCAAGTGGGTGCAATGGCCACCAGAGAAAACGCATTCTTAGCCAATAGATCAAGCTTCCCAAAAGGAATCCTCCAGCCATGTACCCCATTCCCATATGATCAGGCGGTACTGGATAAGTAAGCCAGTGTTGCAACCGTCGGTAGAGGTAAGCCACCATCCCACGTGGAAAAGGTCCAAAGTGCCCGGATGATGCCCCAATGGAGTAATACTGGTGCATCATCAACCAAAACGTTGTTAACGTTGCAATGGCTGTAACCAGTAAAACCGCCACTGGAATTCGCTTGGTGGAAATGTGAGTTCGTTCAGCAATTTTTAACCCTTCGAGGAGATGCGGCATGGGATGGCTCATGTAAGCTTGGTTGAAGAAACCGTAGATGGTGAACCCTGTTAAGTTGGCAGCTCCAAGTTGCCTGGTACCCAACACCGTTGTCAAAAAATGATCCGGATCAATTGCGGCAAAATCGTGAACGAGCGATCCCATCTCAGCCCTAAGTCGAGCGACCACCATTGCCAAAACGAGATAGATCAAAAAATAGATAGCGGCAACCCAAATCGACATACCTAACTTATGAGAAAAAAACACCAATCCTACCAAGCCAGCGACTATTCCCCAAAAGGCAAATCGATACCCCATCATTTCGTTTGATTCTTCCAGATAACCTTTGTCGTTACCAAATCCAAATCCAAATCCATGCCGGAATATCAATAGAAACTGATGCCGGCCTAGCCAGACAGTGAATAAGGCAATGGCGAAATATGCGCCAAAGGATTGCTGATCATAGTAGGGGAAATGGTGCCAGCCAGCCATTGCCTTGATGATAAGCTGCGCCTTGTACCCCAAATAAAATACCCACCCGGATAACAAGACATCCAATGGTACTAAGAATGCCAATCCAATCAAAAACGGATAAAAAGACAAGCGGACATCCCCCATCTCATTCCACGGACGGCTGGTAAAAAGATAGCCGAAACTGCGACGTTTAACGGGGACGAAAGGGAACTGAGGATAGAGAGAATGCAAGCCGTTGACAAGGCTAATGAAAGCAGCTATTCCAAATCCTATCCACATGAATCTATTTCGGAAAAACACCATTTTTGGAGTTGTCATCTGCAATGGCAATTGAATCACAGGATAGGCCAGTTTTTCCTTCTCTGTCCATTGTTGGCGCAAAAAGGTATTCAAACACAAAAGTACAAACATAGTGACAACAAGGAACCCGATCCAAAGTAGCGTTGGCACAATCCAGGCACGAAGGATCTCCGACTGATAGACTGTCGTCCCGCCTTCGTAATAAAATCGGATTGCCTTTTGATCGTTGACCAAAGCCCAGTGTGGCAGGTAATTTCCAAACAACTGCATCCATTCATTTTCTTGGTCGGCAAACCATTGGGCATGTACCATGAATTCGACCAGATGGTGACCAATTTTGTCGGAACAAATACAGGAACTAATGGAAAGAAGAAAATAGATAATCAGGAGTTCGGCCTGATTTAAGAATACACGCCCAGACAGTTTCCCCCAAATTTTGTTGGCCAGTATCAATCCCACTACAATAAAAATAACGTTTGAGATTGGTGCCAGCCACGTTGGGAAAGTATAATGCACTGTCTCCTGTTGGAGAAGCCACATACTGTTAAGCGGAATCAACAACAGGGTAAGAAGAATCGATCGCAGTGTCAGTCCACGGAGAACAATCGTATTTGATGAAGGAATGGTGCTCAATGCCATCTCCCGGCATCATGTGCCGTTGAGTTAACATACTCGACTCGGTTCGAAAATGATAGGCTCAAAATAAGAAGCCAAAAAGCAGCATACTTCTGGTAAGAAATGTTATTTCTCTGACAAAATAAGGCAAATGTTCTATGAATTGGCTTGCTGGCGACGAATTCTGGCTGGTACGTTGTCATGCAGACTTTCTGAAGCTATGATCTGCAGTTTCCTGTCCTCCAAAGGCAAGTTGACTTTGACCCCACCGTGACGGTGTGATTCTCGCAGCGCAATCGCGATTTCTAGCGCTTGCCGTCCATCTTCGCCCGTACACTTTGGCGGTTGACCAGTTTCAATGGCATTAACGATATCAGCAACAATTGTCAACCCCATTCCCTGCATTCTTACTGGCCATGGAAATGGGCATTTGGCTGGAACACCGCCTCCCCGACGACCACCAGGTATGGTGCGGATCAGTTCGAACTCTTCGGCGTTGTTAAGGGATCGAATTCGTCCCGTTGTCCCAATTACATCCACCTCCCATGACGAGGCGCCACAGGACATGCTACGAAGGTAACCACGAACACCATTATTAAACGCCAGATACCCATTTCCCATTAAATCCTCCTCACCGGCGGCGGCTTCGTCCGATGCCATTTCTCCGAAAACCCATTCAACATCCCCACCAGCCATGTAACGGATAATATCAATGGCGTGGCTGCCGTTAGAGGACAAAGTGCATGGTGTGTATCCGGTTATTTGCAGGATATCACCGATTTCACCAGCATCGATTAACCGCCGTGCTTCAGTGAAAAACGGATTCCAGCGACGAGCGCAGTTGATTGCCAGTACAACATTATTTTCCCGGCAGGCATTAATCATGGCGTCCGCTTCGGTTAAGCTTGTGGCCATAGGTTTCTCCGCCCAGATTGCCTTGACTCCGGCACACGCAGCATCTTGCACAATATTTGCCCGAATCTTAGCTGTCGTACAAACACTAACGAGATCCAGCAACTCTTTTTCCAGCATTTCTCGATGATCGTTGTAGATGTGGTTCCGACCAATTCCCCAGCGCTCAGCAAAAAGATCGGCTTGTTCCTGATATGGATCTGATCCGGCGACTAGCTCAATATTTTGAGCAGCATGGTAAGTTGGTCCGTGGCAATAAGGTAGGAAGAGCGAACCGCCTTGGGTGATTTCATCATCAAATGTGCTACCCATTCGACCAAGACCAATCACTCCAGCACGATAGGTTGGCATAGGTTTTCCCTTTTATCATTTCGTCTCATCAAGAGCTAACGACCTCATCAGAGATGTTGGTTTAAACTGGTTCTTTAGTAATTTTTCTTCAAACCGGATTCTGGTTTTAAACGGTGTATTGAAGAGAGTAAAAATCCTTCTACAAACCATCTTTGGTAATAACACAGATGGTGAATTAAAAGAGCGAGCAACTCTTAGCTGAAAAAACATATGAATAAAAAGTAGATCTAATATTCTGGAAGTGAAACTATGAGCCCCTCTGGACTTTTAAATTAATCAGCTGTACTAATAGCTGAGTCATAGTGACCCATTCCTTTAGCATATTTCAATCTAATCCTTCATCAACTTCATAACTGTAAAATGAACCGGAGGTCCAAAAAGTAGGATCAACCTCCAATTGCTGGTGCGGCAAAACAGTAACATGAATAAAAGTTGGGGATGCCAGCTTCATTGGATCGACCGAAGACTTGATCATTAACCTCTCTAATTTTAGCCTGTAGTGTTGCCTGTTACATCATTTACTCTACAGGTCGACCCTTAACTACCGAAGATCACACATGGAATTCCTCATCAGGTTGGATATTGGTCAATGCTTGACCTCACAAGTTGCAAATAGCAATAGTAGTCAAATAAAATCCCGGTTTTACCGTTTGGCTTTGATGATCCCCCAGCTAACTGCTAATTTATCACTCGGATTAACTGGAAGCACCTGGTCGATGAGTTTGTCTTGAACCTCTTCTTGGCTCAATCCCACATTAGCGTATATCATCACTTCATCAATCATACCATGAAAAAGTCGGGTCTCTTTTCGTTCCACACCGATACCAACAAATGCTTCGTTGTTTCGTGTTTTAATGGCTTCTTTCGCTGAGGTGCTGAAATCCACCTTACCATCTAGATAGAGAAAGATTTTCTTCTGATCATAGGTAAGAGCCACATGCATCCACTTATTCAACGGCAATCCCGTTTTTCCAGTCATATACCCAAGTCCACCATCGTCTGAAGGACCGTAAAGATACGTGCCAAGTTTCCCATCTCGATAGACAAGATAGTAAGAACCAGGCTTGACAACGATGTTTCCCTGATCTTCAGTAGGTGGTCCCAAAATTTTGATCCAGGCAGAGAGCGTAATTCCTGCTGCAATCTGTTCCAGACTGTTTACCCCCAGTGCGGGTATGTTTAATCCGGATGGAGGTTTGAACGCCAAGCCCTTACCCGTAAAGTTTCCACCTTTATCGACACCTTCTTTGACCCATTTGGCACCTTCCCAAAGTTCACCATCATTTTTCTCAGCGGATGAATCCTTAGCGATTTTCCCTGTACCTTCATCGAGATGCCAATGGCCGACGAGCCCTTTCGGTGCCGCCGCCAAAGCAATAGTTGTCGTCATTAAAACAATAAGAAAAAGAAAAACAACAAAATCCAGCTTTGTTCCAACAGACATTTTTACCACCTTTTTTAGTTTTCCAGGTTAAAAACTAATCGAACCTAGTTAATTGTATACAGATATTACAGTATGAAGGATCAAAATTGTGTAAAAACTGTAATCGGCTTTTTAGAATCGGGTATGCTGATACCGATTGAATGGCACATCAACTGCCAATTCAGTGGCAACGGTTTCCAAAATTCCCTGATGTTCAAAGCTAAGAGGAATACCCGACTGTTTGTTCTCTAAAGCCCACTGCCATTCCAAGCCACCAGCAAGTTCCGCCTGATCCATATTTGGCAGAGGTTTCATGCTACGTGCTTCATTGATGTAACGGTCCATTTCCTTTTTGAGTTCGGATACTGGCATAAAGTGATTGACATCAAAGATGGCGATGAACGCACCTTGGTTCGATTCCCAAGGAGACTTGGGTTTCTGAAACTCCGGCTTGTATATACCTGCCAAGATACCGCCCAGCGATTGCATGACCGCCCCTAATCCCATGCTCTTAAAGATAGCAGAAGGATACTCTTCAAAAAGTGTGGGGTTGTATGGCAAAACACCTCCCATATCCAGTACCAGTGGTGGTTGCTCTCCTGAAGGAATGGCAATACTCATTGGGGATCCTGGTGCAGATCCAGACACGACATCTTCACTACCAAATGAAATACGGTGGGAAGAGATAGCGATACCAATGCAATCATGTACTAAAGCTATCCGGGTGTACTTGCCTGCTGCACCAAAATGATAATGGTTGCGTGTTGTCAATGTTGCACAACCATGCTCTTTGGCCTTAGAAATTACTTGTTGTGTCCCAAAATAACAGGGCAAATGTCCCATACCACCATCACCATCAAGCACCAAGGCCGATTTGGACTGGGACACCACCGCAATCTTGGGTTGCGGATTTACCCTTCCTTCACGGATCATACGGATGTAATCGGCTAGTTGCTTTGTACCGTGGCTGAATACACAATGTAAATCCGTTTGAACCAATAAATCCGCCATCACCCTAGCGTTTTCAACCGACATACTCACTTTTGTAAAAAGATTAATTACCAACTGCTTCATGTCCTCGCTAGGCACTCGGATTCCATGAGTTGGCGGATAGTTTCTTCTGTTGAAATTCATTTTTACACCTAAACGTATGAGAAAGATATTTCTGTGATCTGTTGATCTATATATGGTTATTAAAACGCGGAACTTGAACCAAGAATACAGTATCATCCCCGGCAGTATATTTCAATTTCACACCTAACGGTTCCATGAATTATGCTATAATGGTTCTGATATGAATCTCATTCGAACTAAAAAATTATTCCTCAATGATTGGGTTTCAGCAGATACGAATATCATTTCTTCATACACACCATTAAGTACAATTCTGCTATCACACTTGGCCCAATAATCCTTGGTGAATTTTAGTTCGTTTATGAAAAGAATCCCGAATGTCTGTTATCTCGATTAGTGAACTGCAACGCCGGCTGAGCCGATTCTCACGACTGTCATTGGCTGATTTGCCAACCCCACTGCTTGATTGTCCCCGTTTGTCCAGTGTTTTAGATGGGCCTCGGATTATGGTTAAACGGGAAGATCAAACCGGATTAGCCTTTGGTGGAAATAAGGTGCGGGAGTTTGAATTTTCAGTCGCCCCAGCAGTGGATGAAGGGTACCATGTCCTACTACACGGAGCCGCATCTCAGTCTAATCAGTCCCGACTGACGGCAGCCGTGGCAGCTCGACTGGGACTGAAGGCGATCATGATAGGTCAAAAGGACGCTCACGCCAAACCAGTAAATGGGAACTTACTGCTAGCCCATCTCTTCGGTGCCGAGGTGCACTTGGTAGAGAGCCCAACGGAAAAAGAAAAGTTAATCAAACAGTTGAAATCAGAAGGGCAACGGATATACAACACTAGTAGTGACGGTTACTACCTACGAAGCCTGTCCTATGTAGACGGGTTTCTGGAACTTTGGGAACAGTTTCAAAATCAAAGCATCCTGCCTGACGCCATCTATGTTTGTTCAGGAGTTCACACGCATGTGGGATTGGTGGTAGGTTCATCCGTATTGGGTATTCCCCTAAGGATTGTAGGAATCAGCCCCAGTCCTCGTCAAAATGCGGGAGCTAATACTCAACTGGCTGAAGTTGCAAATCATGTTGTCCGAATGCTTGGGATTGATCTAACATTTTCAGCAACAGATTTTGAGAGTTATGGAGAATACGCTGGCGAGGCTTATGGGTTGGTGACACCGGCTTGCCGAGAGGCCGTAATTCTGGCTGCCAGAACAGAAGGTTTGCTACTGGATCCAGTATACACTGGCAAAACATTTGGAGCACTTATTGATCACATTCGGAAAGGGCAGTTTGCAAGAAATCAAACGGTGGTCTTTGTTCATACTGGTGGAACACCTGCCTTGTTTGCCTATGGGAACGAGATTTTAGTGGACGTTTGAAAAACGGTGTCAAACTTTGAATTTACAGCTATCTGACGGAGAATAAAATGCCAATCCTTTCTGCGGAAGAGTTAAGGCGAATCGGTCAGGAATTGTATCAGCGGCTGGGTGCGAGCCCTGAAGAGGCAACCACAGTAGTAGATTTATTGGTCGAGTCTAACCTGGCCGGGCACGATTCTCATGGAGTACGCCGATTGTTGCAGTATGTTGCTGGTATACGTTCGGGTAAAATCGTACCAAAGGCAAAGGTGGAAATCGAAATGGAGACCGCCGCCACGGCCGTATTGAAAGGAAACTGGGGGTTCGGACACGTTACCGCGGTGGAAGCCATGAAGACCGCTATCCAGAAAGCCAAAGAAGCATCGATAGGAATAGTAACTGTTTACCAATGCAATCACGTTGGTCGGTTGGGAGGATATCCTCCCATGGCAGCATGCCAAGGTATGGTGGGGATCATGAGTAATAACGGTCATGGATCGGATTTGTCCATGTCGCCATGGGGTGGAGTTGGACGCATTTTACCAGCTAACTGTCTGGCGATGGCTTTTCCCTCTGACCATGAATTCCCTGTTGCGCTAGACCTAACGACAGCTGTAGCAGCCGGTGGCAAGGTTCGATTGGCACTGGAACGTGGAGAGCAAATTCCTGAAGGATGGCTATCGGACGCAGAAGGTGGTTCAACAACAGATCCAGCTGTGTATGTAACTGATCCAAGAGGTTCTCTACTGCCTTTTGGTGGAACGGTTGGACATAAGGGCTCTGGTCTGGCGGTTGTGCTGGATATTCTATCCGGTGCGCTGTCACCTGCCGGGTGTTCGCGGATGAACGCTGAGGTAACAGGTAATGCGCTATTTGTGCAGGCGATCCAAATTGAATCCTTCAAACCACTTGAAGAATTCAAAGCCGAAGTAGGACAATTTATCAATCACGTAAAATCAGCTGCTCCAGCCCCCGGATTTGATGAGGTAATGGTTCCCGGGGAACGATCCTATAGAACACGAAAACATCGGTTAGAAGAGGGTATTTTAGTGGAGGATGCGACTTGGGAACAAATTTGCGCGGCGGCTAGGGATTTGGGTGTAAAAGTGTAATTTGGGATTGCTTCGTTTTCGATTTTCAAGAACCGCTCGGAATCGTACTGTTTTTTTTATGAACAAATCCTGACAACCTGACAATATGAAATAAGAAAAAGATTTCTAACTATCTTGGCACCTGAAGATGAATCAATGTTTTATCTTCAATTCCAACTCCAGCCTCTGATTTCCAACATAACCATTACCCAATTTTGTTATACTGCAATAGACTTCTTGCATGTATGAGAAAAGTATCGAATACAAGAAGTCTGATATTTAACCCATATCAAAAAATTGATGAATTGACTATAAGGAGCAGTGGGAATGGACCTGAAAATATGGAAGATTGCTTTGTTAATGAGCGATATGAAAAAGGCGGAAGAACTATACGTGAATAAGCTTGGACTCAAGATCGTTGACCGATTGGATCTTGGTGAGCAAGGTGAAGTTCTCTTTTTGGATGCTGGTAATGTACAATTGGAACTGATTCCCGAAGCAGCGTTTAATGGAGTTTGGGGCTTAGATCGACCGGGAGTCCACCACCTCTCATTTCAGGTAGACAACGTCGAGACAAGCGCCGAAGAATTGAATAATAGGGAAGTTACGGTCAAAAAAGAGCCATTCCAGCCGCTTGAGGGCATGACACTTGCATTCCTTGACGGACTTGATGGAGTAAATCTGCAACTGTTCCGATATGACAAACCAAATACGTAATTAAGAAGTAAAATCAGATACTTGAAAGTTACGATATCATGGTTTTCCTGACGTGAGCCATCGCAAATCAGCATTTCAATGCTCCTTATTCAGCTGAGACGACAACATGAAACGGCTTTAAAAAAGCAAATTCTAACCGAAACCTTGAAGCTGCTTTGGGAACAATTGGGCAACCCTCAATAATCCCTGTAACTGCTATCAAGATGATAGTAAGTTACAGGGATTATTCGATTGGATGTTGCGCAATGATTTTTGCTTCCTCTATTCTGAACTGTTCCAGGTAACCGCCACGATTGTGATACGCAGCCACTTCTGCTGGGTTAGGCTCGATCGGTTTGTCCCTTTTTAGAACTTTCTGACTAAACTGTTCCACATCGAATGGCAGATCTTCGGATTCACATGCCGCATAGGCACCCGCCACAGCAGCGCCCAAAGCTGGGCCGCCTGTTTCAATCGATACAACTTTTCGATTCCATATAGCGGCTATACGTCTCATAATCTCAGAGCTAATGGTTGCTCCGCCAGTAACATATAATGACTCTTGACCGGTTTTGGTGAAAGCTTCTGAATGGACATACACAGCAGCTAAGCTGCTATCAATAATACCGGCATAATCGGATTCGAGCGTTGGTTCAGAATGATAGGTGATGCGAATCAAATCAAAACTGCCTGAGGGTGGAAAGGATTCGTTTTTCGGTTGCCAGAACAGTAGAGATGATCCGGGATTAATCCGCCGCAGTGCTTCTTCTGCTGGATCATAATCTTCTTTACTTAGGTTATAAAGCGCTCTAATCTCATCCCAGACCATTGCACCGTTAGTTCTACATCCGAACATAAAAGGCCTACCAATTCCATCGTACATACCATTGGCCAATCCTTCCATATCGAACGTTTCTCCATCAGTGGACACCATATTGACGAAGCTTGTTCCTAAACTTAGCAAGTCACCAGAAACCAAAACCTTGGCTTGCGGATTATCTCCAGAACCAGCAACAATCTTACAACTGGGCGAGAACCCATATTTCTCTACGAAATAGAGAGCGATGTTTCCGACAATGGTATCGGGGGAAACCAAGTCAGGCAATTTCTCGCTGAAGGCTTCGAAACCTCCCGGCAATCCCTGAGCGGTAGCCTCAACCAGTTCAACAGACCATTCCCGGTTGCGATAATCCATCAGCGACATTCCACAGGCGTTGCCATAATCAATGGGTACTTTCGAGTTCCCTGTAAGTATGGCTGGAATCAAGCTGCTGATTAATTGAACATTTTCTGTCGCCGTATATACTTCAGGAAACTGCTCAGCAACCCTTCTAATAACTGTGCCAGTGAACCTTAGTGGTGCATCCGAACCAGAAAGTCGAATCATGTTTCCTTTCCCACCCACTGCTGCCCTGACATATTCTGTTTGAGCCACCGTGTTGGAGGTCATCCAGATAGGTGATGACAGGTAGGCAAGGCTCCCTTCCAATAGGCTCAGCAGATCTTTTTCCCCGCTTCCTTTTTGCCTCAGTTGAGGGAAAAGGTCTTCTGCTGATTTATTCAGGTAGACGTGTCCATGTTGCTGTCCGGAATCGTTAATAACCACAACATTTGCCAGTGAGATTCCGGCTGTACGTATATCATCAAGCATGGCATCAAGAGCCGCCCAAAACATTTCTGGGGGTTGATCGGCTTCGCCTTCCACTCTGGGTGGGATAATATAATCCGAACGAATACCAAAATCGTTTAACCTATTATCTCGCCTGTAGTCCAGAGAATGCTCAAATGATTTATCACCACTTTCAATATCCACTATTATTGCAGATAAGCTCTGTGTGCTAGCGTCTAGTCCTAAAGAGAGTTTCGCCATTATTTCACTTCCTATGTGTTTTTTTAGTCTTTATATCAAACTTCTATTATATCTATCAACATAATTTTGAATTTATTATTAGGTCTATGGTGATAAAAATTTCATAAATATAGATTATAGATATCAAAAGCAGATCCTGAAACATTTCCGCTAACTTCGCTATTTCTGACTTGCAATGCGATAGGCGTTTAGTTTGCCAATCACTTGTTGATAGTATATATGCACTGTCTGTTATGTTGGCGATTCAATCCTTTTGTCTCTAGCATTAACGGATTATGTTTCAAGTAAAAGTCTTATTCATCAAACAGTAATATAAAGAATCTTAAAGCAATAGTCGTTTTTTATCGGAAGAAGTGAAAGATAATTCCTTGACTTAAAAGAGGGTTTAAATGTACAAAAGAGTTTAAAATGGCTGTGTTGTTGTTGAATAAAGGTGATTATGTGTTTGGGAAACGTTTAACATTGATCTATTGGTTGGTAATGGTGCACATCATAATGTTCCCCTACAGGATTAGCAGAACTTGATGAAGATACCATTGTTGATATCTGGTTCTTTGATGAAGGCAAAGGGAACACGGCAAAAGATATTTCCAAAAATGGCAATCACGCCAAACTGGTCGATGCAAAATGGACACAAGATGGTAAACACGGAAAAGCCGTTGAATTTGATGGAACTAACCACGTTAAAATTTCCGCCAGCAAACCTCTTATACGTTGATAATAAGTGGTTTCTAAGACTAGGGCAGGCAAACCGAACCTGAAGAACGAGCATAATGGTGAAGCTATCTGGTTAGCAAGTTGGAAAGCACCGAGTGGAGTTTTACAGGTATGATTGACGAAGTAGGGGTTTTTAATAAGGGGATATCCGCTGATACACTCAACGATATTGCCTCCAAAGGTATTGAAAAAACTATGCCTGTCTCTGCCAAGGATAGACTCACGACAAAGTGGGGATCCCTTAAGGCATCGTCCTACCATTAGACAAATGCATGAACAGAAGATGGTAATTCTAAAAATAACAGAAGAAATATGGTTTGTGAGTACACTGTGATGGGATGCTCCTTTCTGTATGAAAAAGGAGCTGTGAGCTTTATAGTCATGGACACTGGGTTCATGGGTGGAATTGAAGTTCCTGATTAGTGTTTTGAGGGAGAAACTTGATGGCTTTGTCGGATTTTAAAGGACCGAATTATATTGACGACTGGTCTATGGATCTCGATTATCGCTGGCCTGAAAGAATCGATATTTTTGAAAGCATCGTCCGAACGATCGTATCTTGGTGTGAAAATTCGAATCGAAGAGACATTCGCTTACTGGAATTGGGTGTAGGCGCCGGATTCCTTGCCAGGTCGGTTCTTAACACATTGGCAGCTCATGTTCAGCCTTCAAGTTATCTTGGCATTGACATCAATCCAAAGCTCACTCAACATACACTGAAACGGCTGAGTGGTCTTGGTCACCCTGACATAAGTGTCAATAATGCAGATCTGAATGGCGATTTTTGGGCTGAAGGACTGGAGGTGGTCGATGTCGCTTATACTTTCCAAACGTTGCATGACCTCGCTGGGTATGCAGCACTAACGGCTGTTTATCAGCAATTCTTTTCATTAATTACCCCTGGAGGATTGATGCTCAATGCGGATTTTGTGGTTCCGTTTCCAACTGATGATACAGATAAACCTAGGCGCTTTCCAGTTGAGACGCACCATCAACTGTTGGAGTCTATTGGCTTTATGCAGTTCAAATGTGAAACGAGCATCGGTAAGTTAGCATGTTTGACTGCTGTTCGTCCCTGAATGACAAGTGCGTTTATAGTTTTTTGATCATTTCAGTTTTATATTCACTAGAACCTATTTAGGAAAAAGAAGGGGTCGAAATAGTAAGAAGTTTCATGTGACACTGGTGGATAAAAAAAGCCTGAGTCAGCCATGGAACAGAAGAATGATAACACCAATACGACAGATCAACAATGGCAATGCCATCTGCTACCTGGTTACCATCGGTTGTCAATGGAGGATGCTGTCCAAGGATTTTCTCCCTTGGCAAAATGTCTACTCCCACTATGGCAAATGGTGTCAGCAGGAAAGATGGTTCCTAATCCATCGTGCCTTGCATCAACTAAGTCGAAATGCCGCCAATAGCCAAACTGCCTATGAATTACTTTCGCCCGTTTTCTTCTGGCGGGACACCATCCAAAAGCTATGGACTGACGGTGGTTATGGGGAAACTCGGTTTCAAGTTCAGTTAGACATAGCGGTGAATCTGAAAGCTGAGGACTTTCAAGTCTTACCTAAACGATGGATTGCGGAACGGACTTTTGCCTGCTTGAGCTTGGACTATCAATGCAAAAGTCAGCGCTCAGAGAACATGATTTATATTGATATGATTCGACTAATACGCAAACGAATAAAAAGACTTTCAAACAGGCTCTTAATGTGCAGAATATCTGATTTTATTTTACTACTTGTGGATCGACTGAATTTTCTGCCATAGTATATCATTAACAAAAATTCCGTCTTTTAATCGTTTCTTCCTTGTCAGAGCTTCTGGTTCTCCGGAGACAAGAATCCTATCAAATCCGGAAGCAGTGGGAGAAGATTTGACATGTTCAATCAATTGTTGAACTTGTTGGTAAAAGGTTGTCAGCGGCGTAAATTTTTGAATGTCAATCACGCAGATAAAAACGCCGTCAGTATATGGATCTAGTGGCATATCGGGTCGACAACATCCTGCAGTAGAAAGTCCACCTGCCAGAATATCAACAATCAACGATAACCCAAAACCTTTATGTCCAACGGCACTACCAAATGTAAGCAGTGCCCCATTTGGAGAATCATAAAAATCTGCTGTACTTGTGGATGGTTGTCCCTTAGAATCAATTATCCAACCCTCTGGCACCTCTTCTCCTTTGTTATGTAGATCACGCAGTTTTCCTTCCGGTGCCATACTGGTTGCCATATCTAAAACGATTGGGATTTCGCTACCGGTGGGAACGGCGATTGAAAAAGGATTGGTTCCAAGACGCCTGCCAATTCCACCAAAAGGAGCAACTTGTTGACCGCAACCGCCAGCATTTACCATTATGATCCCAATCATATCCTCTTTGGTTGCCGTTGCAGTGTAACTCCCAAGACGTCCAGTATGACTGCAATTATGTACACTAACAGCACTAATAGTAAACTGCTTGGCTTTATCGATTGCTAACTCCATAGCTTTTTGGGTGACTATCTGACCAAATCCATTGTTACCGTTAATTGATGCACTCGATGGAGTCTCTTGCATGATTTCTATCTTGGTACGGGGAACAATTCTTCCCTGTCGAATGTATTCAGCATATTGAGGAATTCGCAAAACACCATGGGAATCGACACCTGACAAACTAGCCTCAACCAGATGATCGGCAACAATTTCTGCTTCCTCTGTTGGTATATCTAGTCGCTCAAAATTGTCTACTGCAATTTTTTTTAATTGTTCGGCCGTAAATGTGGGCATATATTTTTCCCCTGATGAGTTCGATAAAACGTAAATCTCCCAAACCGTTAGGTATATTAGAGAGTCTTATTGGTATTAGATTGATGTTTCAAATACACAATGAAATTGATAAGCGTGTGCAATATGACTCTCAAAACTCATAGACTTCAGATCGATGGCTACCAACTTTGTGTCGACACAGGTCCTGAAGCTCTTTTGGCATCCGTTCAAACACCTCAGGGAAAACCGGTTGGTGACCACCTTCACGTGCGCAGTTCCACCAAGCTGGGTAATAAGCGATATTTAATGCCATTCGATGATGATCCTGACTTATGTTGGGACCATTGGTATGCCAAACGCCGCCATGCCATAACACCACTGATCCGCGACGGCCGACTATAGGATGGATACGTTTGTCATCAGGACTTAGTCCCATTGGGCTTCGCCTAGATTTATGGCTCATGGGCACAAAAACTGTCGCACCATTTTCTTCTGTGAAATCAGTTATCATCCAAATAGAATTAATTAACCATGGGACGTCCGGAAAAGGTTGTGGCAAATCGTGCGTAGAATCCACATGGATACCTCCCATTGGCGCGCTAGGCTTAATCCATTTCGTACAGGCTTCCCCCAATCGTGCATTTGGCCCTAGAAAATGGCGAACAACCTCAAGCACACGTGGATGAGCAATGCAGTCCCAACACATGTCGTCTTTATTGATGGTTCCGAAAAGCGTTTGATTGATTCCGCTAATTTCACCTGGGCTTTGTAAGTTCGAGTGGGAGTTGGGATCTTCGTGTATCTGAAAGTATTTCTCCGCCATCCGATCGCAACGATCTGTTGGAATCGCGTCCTCTATTAAACAGTAACCATAAACGTTCAAGTGCTCAATTGCTTCGCGTGATGACATCCTGAATGCTCCCGTGATTTAATTATGAATCCACTCCGACTTTTAAAAAACTGCGATTGGAACTCTGTTTTCAGACTAAGACCAAAAGCAAATGAAATCTTGTCAATTCAGCTGAAAAAGATAATTATTAACGACAAGTTTTATATGCCCCCGGTTTATGGCAAGCTTGCTCGCTGGCTGAACAGCAAGGAATCCCGTAAGACCATCGTTCATAGCCGAACTAATAGGGTTGTGTTTGGCACCTGTGTATGAAGAATAAAGGCTTTAGAGGGATCCCCGGCTTTGTTGAATAGAATGTAACCAACCTTTAGCCCAAGTAGCAGCGTCTTTCAATTCTCCGTTACCTCCAACACTGCTTCGTTTCCTTTTCCTTCATCGAATAACCAGGTACCAATGAGACCTGCCTCACTTTGAGCAGCGAACATAGATGTTATTCATTCTTGAAGTTAATATTTCTTTTTCAAGACTCCCCAAGCCGTTGGTAATTTGCCACGCGCTCTCACTGCCAGCGTTTCAGCTAAACCTGTCTCTGCTATTGCTTTAATCTCTGCTGCTGACATGGCTTCATCATAAATAAAAGTTTCGGAAATAGTTCCCTGATGCCGCCGGTTGAACACATCGTGAGACCAACCTAACGGCCCATCGCCGGGATCTATTTCATTAACCTCGCCTTTTTTTTTACCTTTCATAACACCATTGACAAAAACTTTAACTACACTTCCGTCATAGGTAGCAGCAGTATGAACCCAATCTTTGGTTGTCCATTTCCCAGGATTCGGGTCAGCCATCGGCAGGGTGTCGGCTGCGCTAGTTCCAACCCAACCGCCGGCATGCGCCCAAAAGAAAAGTTTCCATCCACCACCCCCTGCGGACGGATGCAATACCCATCCACCTGCGTCTGCGCTATCCATTTTACGAGGAATACCGCTACAGCAATCCGGGAGGCCTGAAATTATAGTCCAGCACCCAACAGTAATTCCTTCCGGCGTATCGAATATTCCACCGGGGTCCTCAACGCGACAAAAAGTCTTATCATCAAGAAATAGCGCTGTACGCGGTTTGCCATAGGGACCATTAATCCATTTGGCATCTGGACCAAGGGTAATCTCACCATGTCGGTTATGGCCGGAAGAATCTTTCATGACTTTTCCACCATCGTTTAGGAGCCAAGCCCCCATGAATTCGCCACCTTGAGCCGTCGGTATCCACACATTGCCACCAAACCCGAATGTTAACGGAACAAGAATCCATATCGTAAGAAATCGGTGCATGTTTTAAAAGTCTCCCTTTTTTAAATTAAAATTGATTCGACATGTTACAAAACTCAACATGCCAATACATGCTTGAATGGCGTATCAAGTGCATAATAAGAATTTCATTCACTACCATGTTGTTCTCGCCAGGAATTCTATTAAGCTTAAATTATTGCTTCATTACCCCCCAAAAAGTGTTTAATTTCTCGATCAATTCTATTGGGCTCCATTGTGCGCCTTTCCAAGACGGGAAGTAGATATGTGCTACTATTCCGGTGTCTATGTCTTTTTTTTGCGCTAAATCCCGTATGGCAAGTCGAAGAGGTTGAGCTGGGGCGGTATAAACCATCTTTGTGCCATCCGGTGACCAATATGGAGCCACACCGGCCTTAGCAATTTTTTTTACGTTTTGTCCATCAATTGCATCCATTGTATAAATAGCAGCGCCCTTACCATCACGGGTGGAGGTGAATGCAATTTGTCTTCCATCTGGTGACCATGAAGCCCGATCATCCTTTGCTGGGTCATCAGTCAGAAGAATAACATTTTGTCCATCGGCATCCATCTTGTAGATATCCCAATTTCCGCCATTACGATTAGAAGTGAACACAATTGATTTGCCGTCCGGCGACCAGTTGGGTTCCTTGTCTGTTTTAGGGTGATTGGTTAGCCGAATAGGATTTTGTCCATTGGCGTTCATCAGGTAAATTTCCCAGTTGCCATCACGTTTAGACTTGAAACAAATCTTATTTCCTTTCGGTGACCAGGCGGGTTCCTTATCGTCTTTCTCTGATTTGCTCAGATTCTTCGGATTCGCACCGTCGAAGTTCATCAGAAAGATTTCATAATTTGCGTTTCCTTTACGATTGGTGTCGAAAGCAATCTGAGTTCCATCTGGTGACCAGGTTGGGTGACCATTGCGTTGACCTTGGGCTTCCTGCTGGGTAAGGTTCAGCGGCTCGAGTTTCCCTTCTTCATCTATAAGGAAGATATTAGAGTGTTGATGCCCCATAGAAAATGCGATAACTGGTTCTTGATTGAAGGCAACATCCGTTGTTATAAAGAACATTCCGCCAAACAGGAAGAAACATCGCCAGAATGTAGGTAGCGATAACCAAAGCTGTCGATTTATATTACCACCCATCACGCGCTAACCCCCTATTGATGTGCTCTATAACCATATTTAAAGATATCAAAACAAACAAAGTTTGACTATTTATAATGTTCATTTATACCTTAAAATCAATTGTACTTTAAAATCGATTAATAAACAATAAATATATTAATAGGGTATTGGTAGTGGAATTATCCTAGTATAAAAGTTAAATTGAATTTAACTTTTCGAATATAATGCTTTTGATAATTCTCAGATCAAAAAAACTCGAAGTAAGACTTTTGTTTAATTCAAATTTAAGATCCAATATAGGTTACTTTTATGAGTAAATTTTCTTCATCAGCTAAGGACAATCAAGCTCACAATATTCGACTTTATGTGATTGTGATTGGTCTTATTTTAGTTGTTGTAAATTCCTATTGGATCTCAATGAATGATTTTCTAAAGGGATTGAATCACACCTATATGTCACTTTTCAGCAATGCCATTTTCACCCTTTTTGGGCTGATTTTGATAAATCTCTTGGCAAGAAAATTTTTGCCGAGATTGGCATTTACGGAATCTGATAACTTAGTCATCTATGTCATGATTGTTGTGGTTTCAACCCTTTCTGGTCACCGAATGACCAGGTTTTTAGGTCCTATAGCACATCCATTTAAATTCACGACTGCGGAAAACGACTGGAGAGATCTATTTTGGAGGTACATACCTGACTGGTTTACGCCTAGAGATACAAGGGTATTAGACCTCTTTTTTTCAGGTGAGTCTTCATTGTTCACCTTAAATCATATTTTGGCTTGGATTGGTCCAACACTATACTGGTCGGGGTTCCTGTTTGCACTTTACATAATGCTAATCTGTCTCAATGTCATTATTAGAAAACAGCTTACAGATTATGAACGACTCACTTATCCTATTACGTGGATGCCTCTGGAAATGAGTCGGGATGGTTCGTCCTTCTTAAAGAACAAATTAATGTGGATTGGATTTGCTATGGCAGCCAGCATTAGTTTTCTAAACGGCTTGAGGGCTTTCCATCCGTCGCTCCCGTATCTTAAGGTGGGATGGCGTGTCATTGAGTTTTCAGATAAGCCGTGGAGCTATATGGGGCAAACACGCATATCTTTTCAACCGTTTGTCATCGGTCTCTCTTTTTTTATGCCGCTGGATCTTTCATTCTCAGCATGGTTTTTTTATCTGTTTAAAAAAATAGTACAGTTGCTGGTTGGAACCACGACGGGTTTGCGTAACCTATATTTCATTGAACAATCCATGGGTGCCTGGATAGGGTTAGGTATCCTGACACTTTGGCTAGCGCGTAAACACTTAAAACAGATATTTCTACAAGTGTTCAGAGACCGAAACATAATCGATGAGTCGAAAGAGCCTATGAATTATCGTACTGCTATTTGGGGCATTGTATTAGCTCTTGTTTTTTTCCTGTTTTTCTCTTATAAATCTGGATTGTCCTTGTGGGTGATCTTGCTTTTCTTAACAATATATTGCTTCATCGGGATTGGGGTAACCAAGATTAGAAGTGGGCTTGGGCTCGCTGTACATGAAATGCTAATGATAGATCCCTCACGCGCGATTACGGAGACTCTGGGGACACGAATTATTGGTCCAAGAAACTTGACCGTTCTTTCCTTTTTCTATGGGCTGGCTCGTGATCAGGCTGCTCACCCAATGCCGAGTCAACTTGAGGGATTCAGAATCGCAGAGCAATCAAAGACAAATATCAGGAAACTATTATCAGCTGTAATCATTGCTCTGTTAGTTGGTATACCGGTTAATTTTATAATTTACCTCCATCTTTCATATCACTATGGTGCTGGTGTCTGGTCGGAAATTGCACATATGGGTCGAGAGAGCTTTGCTAATCGTCTTCAGTTATGGTTGACTTCCCCTACCCCACACGACTATTCTACAATGACCTTTATGGGTGTCGGCTTCGGGATTACGAGTCTTCTACTAGCTCTGAAAATGAGATTTCTCTGGTGGCCATTCCATCCTATTGGCTTTGTCCTAGGGGTTAGTCCGGCTGAGATGGTTTATATCTGGGTTCCAGTCTTTATTAGTTGGTTTCTCAAGTTGATTATTCTGAAGTATGGTGGGTTAAAAGCATACCGCAAGGCAATACCATTTTTCGTAGGTTTGATTCTTGGAGACTATACAATGGGAGGAATCTGGAGTATTGTTAATGCGACATTCAATATCACAACCTACAACATGGGATGGCATCCAGTTCCATGGTGGGAATAGGGTGAATTTAAATATTCGATCAACCCGACCGAAATTTGGTGTGCCATATGCTTTGTAGCCCGTGAACCGAGACAAATAACTGTGGAACTGACGCTATATCAAATTGATGCTTTTACCAATCAGGTGTTTTCCGGAAATCCGGCGGCTGTCTGTCCTCTTAAAGTATGGTTGCCAGATTCCATCCTACAAGCGATTGCTGAGGAGAACAACCTTTCAGAAACGGCCTATTACGTCCCAACGGGATCGGGATTCCATATTAGATGGTTTACCCCTTCTTCAGAAGTTGATTTATGTGGTCACGCAACGTTGGCAGCAGCTTATGTCATTTTCGAACTAGCCGCTCATTCTACAAGCACAATCATATTCACATCAAGAAGTGGTGAATTAATTGTACATCGTAGCCATGATTTGTTAGTTATGGATTTTCCATCTCAACCACCATCTCCCTGTAAAACGCCGCAGGCTCTAAGAGATAGTTTGAGCCAAGAACCAATAGAGGTCCTATCAGCTGAAGATTATATGGCTGTCTATGCCGAACAAGATGATATCCTCACCATTAAGCCTGACTTTGAGAAACTTAAATCCCTTGACTTACGCGGTGTCATTATTACTGCTAAAGGGAAAAACGTCGATTTTGTCAGCCGCTTCTTCGCCCCAAAATTTGGTATTTATGAAGATCCTGTTACTGGCTCGGCTCATTGTGAATTGACACCATATTGGGCAAAAGAGCTGGGAAGAAGTCAACTCGTCGCCAAGCAACTTTCTCAGCGAGGTGGCATCATCCAATGTGAACTAAAAGGAGATCGAGTACTGTTATCGGGGAAAGCCGTTAAGTACATGGAAGGGCGAATTGTATTATCCCATTACTAAGTTATAGGCGACTTTCAGCTCATTTGCTCAGCAATTCAGACCAATCGTATTGCTGATTACAAACTTCAATGTTTTATGAAATTGAAAAGGGAATTAAAAAAACATGGAATATAAACTGATTGGGAACACCGGAATTATGGTTTCATCTTTATGCTTTGGAACGATGTCTTTTGGCGGTGATGCCGATGAAGTGACTTCAGCTGCAATGTTTCATCGCTGCCGAGAAGTGGGGATTAATTTCTTTGATTGCGCAGATGTTTATAATAATGGAATGTCAGAAGAAATACTGGGGCAGTTTATCTCCGATTGTCGTGAGGAAGTGATTGTAACCAGCAAAGTTTATGCACCCACTGGCGATGATGTGAATGCCAGAGGGGCCAATCGCAAACACATTATGTTCGGTATTGAAAAGAGTTTGGCTCGGCTCAAAACAGATTACCTCGATTTCTATTTTATTCATCGTTTTGACGATAACACACCGATAGCAGAAACGGTACGGGCTTTAGACGATTTAGTTAAACAGGGGAAAATCCTGTATCCCGCAGCCAGTAACTTTGCCGCTTGGCAAATTGCAAAGGCGCTAGGCATTGCTGAAAAGGAGAGTCTTTCGAGATTTGAGTGTATTCAGCCGATGTATAGTTTGGTTAAACGTCAAGCTGAAGTTGAAATTCTGCCATTAGCGGAAGCCGAAAATTTAGGTGTTATTCCTTATAGCCCATTAGGCGCTGGTATGCTGACGGGAAAATATGGACCTACCCACAAACCAGAAAGTGGACGATTGATTGATAACCAGATATATAAAATCCGATATAGTGCGGAATGGATGTACGACACTGCCGATGATTTCACCAATTTTGCTCATCAGCATGGTTTTGATCCTATTGGCTTAGCCGTTGCTTGGGTGGCTAGTCATCCAGCGGTTACTGCCCCAATTATTGGAGCACGCAATCTAGATCAACTGGAAGGTTCACTCAAATCTTTGCAAATTAAAATCAGTCCCGATCTGCGAGACGAAATTTCTGGATTGTCCCCTGAGCCACCGCCAGCAACTGACCGAAATGATGAACGGGCAAAATAAACAAAACTTGGATGATCGATTTCAGCTTGTCTAAAGATTGCTATGGGACTCTGATTTTGATCGGGTGTTGAGCATCCTCTCGGCTCTTCGGCCTTTGTTATCGTTGCTGGATAGAATTTGACGACGACGAAATATTGGAATTGCACGCAAAATTTGAATTGAGAATACAGGCAGGAACTTATTGCAAGTATCGAATGGTTTTAAGAGAAGTTGTGCTGGAATTTGGTCGACACTCTCAATTCACTCCTAGCAACTCAGACTTGCGGTTTCTAGAAGAGTCCTTAAGCAATTGGCAACCTTTTTTGGATACTGTCGATTCGCTAAAACAATTAGCTGATAAGTTCAAACTAGCCACCATTTCAAACATAGATGATGATATGTTTGCTTATTCTGTTAATCGTTTACAAGTAATGTTCGATTATGTTATAACTGCCGAGTCAACTCAATCCTATAAGCCATCGCATAATAATTTCAACTTGGCTTTGGATTGCATTGAAGTTGCAAAGGGTGAAATTCTTAATGTTGTCCAAAATGTTTATCACAACATTGTGCCAGCTAAGCTAAACCGAGTTTAGAATCCCCCCTGATTTGGCATCATTTGTCCAAGTCGGCAGGATTTAGTCGACAATTTTTGTTTTATATAATTTAAATTGGAGTTGAGATGAGTAGCTTAATTACCGTAGATCCGAATTTTGACTTGTCGTGGCCGTTTGCCGCTGACCATTTTCATCAACTATGGCAAGAGGAAGGAGAAGTTCAGTTTATTCGTCTGGAACATGGTGATGATAGAAGGCTCGGTCAAATTGTCCCGAATACGGCTGGTATTCAGCGATTGGCTTGCTTGGGTGTGACTGTGACGCTAGAATGTTTGAAAATTTTTACAGATCTAAAGGAAGCAACTTTTCAAGGCAGTTACCGCAGTAACCTCGGTGGGGATGATATTCCAGCTTACTTGGAAGAAGCCAATATCAAAGTATATAACCAAACAAGTGAAGGATTCTGGGGACAATCAGTTTCCGAATATGGTTTGGCCCTTACTTTGTGTGGGCTCAGAAGAATTCCGCAGCTTCATCATGAAATTATTACCAATTTAGAGCCATGGAACTACAATCCACCTGAAAATAAGGGCTTACCAGGTGCACGTGGGCATCAATTTGGTGATAATCCAAATTTTAGCAGTGGGACAATTGCCGGCAAACGAATTCGTATCGTCGGTGCGGGTAATATTGGTAGCCGTTACGCAAGTTTTGTTAACATGTTAGGTGCTGACGTTGCCACTTGGGATCCTTTTGCTAGTGAACCGTGCTTTCACCGAGCGGGAACGCGTAAAGAATGGCATCTTAATGAATTGGTCAAAGATGCCGAAATCTTTGTACCAATGGTTCCCCTTTCGAACTCGACGCGTGGTATTGTCACCGCTGATCATATTAATGCATTGCCCAAAGGGTGTTTAGTGGTACTGGTAACTCGCGCATTAATATGCGACATTGCAGCCTTGAGAAAACGAGTTTTGGCAGATGAACTCAGCCTTGCTGCGGATGTTTGGGACGTAGAACCGTTACCGCTTGATGACCCCCTGTTAGGGAGGCACAATGTTGTACATACTCCCCATAACGCGGGAAGAACAATTGATGCTAACTGTGCATGGGCAGAGAAACTAGCGGTTCAATTCAGCCCTGTCTGATAGATCCAAGATTGTAAACTCACCTAATGAATCCGCTCATAATGTGATTCATTATATATTTTATAGGGTGAAACTGAAGGCAACTCAGATTATGTATAACGTTTCAATTGTATCTGTCTATCGTGATCAAGTTTGGGAAGGGAGTGAAGCTGTTTCATTTTTGAAGAAGCATAACTGTAAGGTATCTTTAAACTACTTTAAGCAAGCACCAATGGAAGATGAACTTATCGGGATTTTGAATCAAGCAGATGGGCTCATTACATCGAGTTTCCCTTATTCTGAACGAGTTCTTTCCACCGTAAGTAGGTTAAAGGTTATCGCCCGAACTGGTGTTGGCTTTGACGCCATTGACGTTGATGCAGCAACCGAAAACGGCATTTGTGTTACCATCACACCAGGCGCAAATAGCGATAGTGTTGCTGACCATGTTATCGGATTGATGTTGAGCCTAGCTCGTTACATCCCGCGCGGTGATAGAGATATCCGCTCTGGTCATTGGTTGCCGCAGGTTGGTATCGAAGTGAGTAGAAAAACCTTGGGGATTATTGGGCTCGGAAGTATCGGGAAGTGCGTAGCTAGGCGTGGGACTGGGTTTGAGATGAAACTCCTAGCATATGATTTATATCAGGACACAATATTTGCCGCTGAACATGATATCGTCTACCTACCATTGGATGGGTTGCTGGCAAAATCTGATTTTGTCAGCGTTCACCTTCCTTTGCTTCCAGAAACAGTGGGTCTTTTAGGTGAACGTGAACTGAAGTTGATGAAACCGACAGCTTATCTTATTAATACTGCACGGGGAGGAATTGTTGATGAAGATAGTCTGATTAAGGTGTTGAGAGGAGGTCGAATAGCTGGTGCAGGATTAGACGTTTTTTCAGTAGAACCGCTAGATCAAAGCCCATTATCTTCTATGGATCAGGTTGTCCTTTCGCCTCACGTAGCTGGGGTTACCGAGGAATCTTGGGCACGAATGGCGTTTCAATCGGCAGAAAATATCATACAGGTTTTTCAAGAACAAAAACCTTTTGGTCTTGTCAATCAACAGGTCTTTCAAGATAAACGATAAGAAACTATCTTAGATAAATCTAAGTCTACTCAATTCTTTCGATGTTGCTTGTCTTGCAAGTGTCATCCAAATTAAGAAAGGAAAGTCAAAACGATGTTTCTTACCCAGCAACAAGTTAGAGATTACAAAACAAATGGTTTTATTACTGGAATCCGAGTAGCTGACGAAGTGGAGGCAAGACATTATCGGGAGTTGTTCGATCAGCTTGAAGTCAAGGAGGGTCGTGAAAAATGTCAAATAGGTTTGGTCGATCGCCACTTTGATCAGCAATTCATCTGGGGATTAGCGACACATCCGCAGATCTTAGATTGTATTTCGGATCTTATTGGGCCAGATGTTTTACTGCTGGCGACTCATTTCTTTTGCAAATACGGTCCGCAGGAAAAGTTTGTTGCTTGGCATCAGGATGTGACTTATTGGGGATTGGAACCGGCTGAAGCGATTACGGCTTGGTTTGCTATTGATGACAGTGATTGTGGAAATGGGTGTATGAGCGTTATTCCTGGCTCGCATCGTGATGGTATCCAAGAACATGGGAAATCTGATCAGGAAGGAAATTTACTTAGTATTAATCAGGAGGTGCCTATCAGTCGAGAAGACGAAAATTGTGCTGTTGATCTGGTTCTAAAAGCTGGTGAAATGTCGATTCACCATGGCACAATCATCCATGGCAGTTTGCCGAATCGATCTACCCGAAGACGTTGTGGATTAACAATTCGCTATGTTCCTCCTTGGGTCAGACAAATTGAGGAAAATTCGATGAAACGCAGATCGCATGCAATTTTATTACGTGGCCAGGATCAAGAGAAAAATTTCGGGGAATGCCCTACGCCGTTTTCAATCAACTGAATAAGAGACTGTAATATTCTCTCCATTTTCATCTCTTGCAGGAAACGATTTAATTAGGCATCATCATTACCGAGATCAAGCTAAATCGGCATCAGATTTATTCTGACGGTAACCGGGAGAATCAAGATACCTATCATTGATTGGAAATATTAAGTCATGAAATATCGATATGCTGAAATGATATGGAACGAGGTCAAAGAAGCCGCTGATCAAGATCGGATTGCCGTTCTTCCTGTTGCTACCTATGAAGATCATGGACCTCATCTTCCTGTTGATACCGACGTAGTTCTGTGCACGGAGATTTGTCAGCGAGCAGTAGCCAAGATTCCGCTTGAAGCAGTGCTGATTCCTCCTGTGCTGCATGGTTATAGTCCTCACCATATGGATTTTCACGGTACAATCACTATCAGCTGGGATACATTCATTAGGTATGTTAAAGATGTCTGTTGCAGTCTCGCCTATCATGGTTTTAAACGTATTCTGGTGGTAAATGGACATGGGAGCAATACGTCACCACTTGATTTGGCCGCACGGTTAACGAATATTGAGTACGAAGGAAAAATCTTATGTGCTTCAGTTAATCACTGGGATCTTCGCCAAGCGAAGGAAGCAGGCAAAACAATTAGGGATTCGAGTTATGGAGGTACCTCGCATGCAGGTGAGTATGAAACATCCCTTTATTTGGCATTGAAACCTGAGCTGGTTGATATGAGTAAGGCTGTCGACGAAAGATCACCTTTACCACCAAGTTTTAAGACTGATCTATTAGCAGGTACGCACTCTGAAGGATCTAGTGCACGTTTAATTCCTTACTGGAGTTCACAAACCGCTAGTGGAGTGATGGGTGATGCCACCAAAGCATCAAAGGAAAAAGGAGAGAAATTTCTGGGGGCAGCGATTGAAGGATTGATTGAGTTGATACGAGAACTTGGGGCAACAGAAATTTTGCCCCGTCGCAATCAACATTGCTCTTGAGCTCATATTTAGATCAGTCAATACTTGATTTAACTCCAACACATTAAGGTCGGGCTTAGCTTCCAGAGACTTATTGGCACACGCTGATTATGTAAGAACGCTTTCATGGTTTCAAGATCGTGTTGACTGGCGGTAATTAACTTTTCTTTATGTTTCCCAGTGTATGGACAGTTTATCAGATGGACTGGCAGCTCGTATTTCTTTAGCACACCAACCCATAGTTAATTATGTTCCGTGTAACAAGTTGATTATGGTCCAAAGCCAAAGGTAGAAAATGGTATTTCTGAGCCTGGGTTGGTCAACCCCCCAAACTTGTCGGATTTCATGTTAGTTGAAGGATATCCGGGCGATAAAATCCTGAAGAGGACTCCACTGGGTCGAGGGCCGTTCGACAACAAGCAGCGTGTGTTTGAATTTGATGTTGGAGTGCTTCCAGATATATTCGGTTGGGGACCTGACAGCCATAAGGAAGGCCATACGAAAATTCCAAAAAGTGGAAAGAATGTCATGGCTTTTCTCCAACGGCAAGCTAGTGCAAATAATAAAATGCTCGTCTTCATGTGGACGGATGACGAAGCATGTCAGCTAGCTAACAAAGATTACGAAAAAGCCAAAGAAAAAGTATTATCAGTAGAGAAGACCGATAAACTTCCCACATTTTAGGAACAATTAAATTCATGCATCAATGATTCTATTTTCCGCAGCACCGAATAAAGCAAATTAAGTGAGGAGATTAATTTAAAGATGATGACACCCGAACAACGATATTTATTTGACATTACTGGATATCTTCATATTGAAGGGGCTGTAACTGGCGAAGCTCTAAAAAAAGCGCAGAAAGCAGCTGAGCGATATATTTATTGTCATCCCGACGAGCGGCCACCCGGATTCAAACCACGTGGCGATGATTTACCTGTTGAAGATTTAGGAAATCGTCCCCTGATTAGATACCAACATGGATTTGCTTTTGATAAATCCTTAGAATCCCTGACAATGCATCCAGCCATTTGGCCTTTATTGAAGGAATTGACAGCTGACATGCCAAGGTTTGTTAGTGGGACTCTATCTTATGAACAGCATAATCCTGACCGTCAACCGATTGAAAAGAATCCAGCTGGATTGCATTGTGCTCGAGAAGGACGCTATTGGTATACGCGTTATCAGGTAAAAGATGGCCGTATTTTCTGTAACGATCTGGTTTTTTTCTTTTACTTGACAGATGTCAATCCAGGAGATGGAGGACTGATCGTAATCCCTGGTTCACATAAGAGTGCGTTTGAAAGGCCCGATGAATTACTAATACCTAACGCAGACGGCATTGACCCGGAACCTGATCCAGTGTTTACCAACCTGACTCCTAAAGCGGGTGATTTTCTCTGCATCTCTGAACTATTAACCCACGGTGTGTTGCAATGGAAACCGGAAGACCGATCTCGGCAATTCCTCATATTGCGCTACCGCCCCCAATACGAAGGTAAAGTCTCACTACCACAAGAAATTATTAATCGGCTTTCACCAGAGACGCAAGAACTCGTTGCTTCTGCCTCCTATGGCCATATCAAAGACATTATTAATCAAGACCCTGTTACTCTTACCGCCTAAAAATTATCTGGATTCAGCAAATGAGAAGGCTAGGTTTGAAAGGAATCCTTCCCAGTCTTTGCTGAGGCAGTGGAGTTGCTCCAAGAAAGCAAACGTCTGATTTCCTGTCTATCATTTTGGTTATTTGTATTTGATAACCATCGATCCTTCTAGTTTGGACAGGTGCCAGGCACATTTCAAATTACATTCATAACTGACGTAGCCAGTTTAAGGGAAAGTTTTTTTTGATTGGGCTTAACATAGGGGTAAAGAGATCGAAAGATCTGATGAATTGCTGATATCTAGCAGATAGCACTGGTGCTTGAACCAGTCGGAGACTTACCAATGCTCATTAGCCTTACAGCCTGACCTTATTTCTACTAGCCGGCAAATGACTACTTTGACAACCCTACATGGAAATAATTTTTAATTTTTCTGGCATGTATAGCTAGAAGAGCAAAGCTCGTGGTTTGTAGATTTGCTTTTGGAACATTAAGTTCAATTGGAGTTTGACTGACAAAACTACCGTCTTTTTGTTGCATGTGCTTGAGATAACCGATGGCTAATTTGTCAGTATTAAGTTGATCCTGACAGGCAACCAAAGCCAAAATAGCGTAAGCGGTAATTTCTGGGTCACTCGGTTTCCCTTTGCCAAGGGGAAAACCGTTATCTTGGTTCTGTTGTTGTTTCAACCATGCCAATTGTACATTGACATCGTACACCAATGAAATGCCCTGCAGTACCCAAGATGTTGCGATAACATCTGATTTCGTACCCCGTTTCATTGACCAACCATAACCATCAATTGGGTTGATTTGATTTGCAAGCCAATCAGATGATTTTGTGATCGGTGTATACTTCGATGTAACTAGATATCGCAAGCCGGAAAGAACAGCACCTGTGTAGAGCACATTGCCTGGTTGGTTGAGTTGCTTTCCCCAACTTCCGTTACTATTTTGAGCTTCCGATAGCCAAGTTAAGCCTTTTTCTCTTACTTTAGGGTCCCTTTGTCCTAAATGTAGTGTAGTCAAGACAAAAATGGTGTGTGCAGTGTTTCCACTCCAACTTCCATCACTACGTTGTTTTTTTATCAGAAAATCCATGCCTCGATTGATGACTGTCCAACCAGTGCCATGTCCCTGTACCAATAACGCTTGCATCACCAGCGCTGTGATTTCGACGTCGCTGTCTTTACCAGGAAGCAGCGGCCAGCCTCCATCTCGATTCTGGCTGGTCAAAAGATAGTTTTCCGCCAGCTCAATCGTTTCGCGCGTTGTCTTGGCAACAATTAGACTTGTCAAGCATAGAAAAATCGCTACAATTAATGTAGACGCGGCAACAAGATGGTATTTGGAAGATTTCATGTATTTACTTGTGTATCCTTAGTCTTACCATATATTTCTGACAGGTACGTTTTCTTGTTGGAGATACGATTTGATACTACTAATTGAAAATTCACCATAATGGGTAATGGATGCAACAATCGCTGCATCGGCATGACTTTTAATGAAAACGTCTTGAAGATGTTCTGGTTTACCTGCTCCACCAGAGGCGATAACTGGAACGGACACTAGTTCAGCTATTTTGCCGGTTAGATCTAATTCGTAACCTGACTTGGTTCCATCTTGATCAATGCTGTTTACCACTAGTTCCCCTGCCCCCAATTCAACCCCGCGTTGGCTCCACTCCAGTGCGTCAAGGCCCATAGGACGACGTCCTCCATCAATATATATTTCATAGCCACTAGGTACTTGATCTTTCGGCTCAACGTTCTTAACCTGCATACTCAACACCACACACTGGCTGCCAAATGCTTCTGCTCCCTCCGAAATAAGATTGGGATTGCGTACTGCTCCTGAATCTATAGAAATTTTTTCAGCCCCTGCTAGCAGAACGGCACGCATATCATCAATGGTTCGCAGACCACCACCAACCGAAAACGGAATAAATATTTCACTGGCTACAGCCGACACTACATCAATCATTATATCTCGTTTTTCATTGCTGGCTGTAATATCGTAAAAGACCAATTCATCTGCTCCATTTTCATAATAAAATTGTGCCATCTTAACTGGATCACCAACATCTATGTTGCCTTTGAACGCAATGCCTTTTGTCACTTTTCCATCTCGAACATCAAGACACGGAATAATACGTTTGGTTACCATTATAATGCTTGATTTCACCTCACAAAGATGTATTTGTTAACTGATAATAACTGAAACATATTTGCTTGAACTCAAAGTTTCGGTCTTAAGTCATTGATATCTTTAATTGTGTTTTCATGGTTGTCAATTATTAGTAACTGATTATCCTCTGGGATTAAGAGGTCTCTGGCGTCTTTATCCGTTTTGACAATGAATCCTGCATCTGTAATCATGTGTATAACCCGGTTTCTGGTACCACCTTTGGAGTTTAGGTAACCGTCAATAAAGAGCGAATTTGCCGGATAAAGTGCCATAACTTCCATGCTGCGGAGGTGTAACTCTCGACCGGCAGCAACCCGGATATCAGCTTCTGGATTCACTAGGCGATATAAAGACAGAATACGCAAGCAATACTCCGGATTTAGCTTTGGTGTTTGTGACAGGACGTTACCTTCAAAAGGAATTAAGTAGTTGATAGGTATTGAACTGACACCCAATTTCCGCAACGTTTTAGCCAATTCAATGATATCCTCTGTTTTTTCTCCCATGCCTACGATGATTCCGGAACAGAGTTCTATCCCAACCTGTTTAGCTACCTGTAATGTATTGATCCGATCGGCGTATGTATGAGTGGTACAGATATTGGGATAATTCGTTTCTGAAGTATTAATGTTGTGGTTCAGTCGATCTAATCCTGCCTCTTTAAGAACTTGGGCATCTTCTTTGTTGATGAAGCCGATTGAGACGCAAACTTGAATTGGAAATAGTGCTTTGATGTCTTTGATCAATTTGGCTAAATGTTCAACACGTTTTTTCGACGGTCCCCGGCCAGCAAAGACCATACAGTATCGGAAAGCACCTGCTTCATAAGCTCGTTCTGCTTCATCTATAATCTCTTTATCCGGTTTAAGCGTATATTTTTCTATCTCCGCATTTGATGATTTTGCCTGGCTGCAGTAATGACAATCCTCAGGACAATGCCCATTCTGAGCGTTGTTGATCATGTGAAGTTGTACTTCGTTACCAAAGTATTTTTTCCGCACTTGATAGGTAGCGTCAAGCAATGGCAGTAGCTCAGTTCCCGATGTTGCAGTAAGTATCTGCACGCATAATTCGTTGGATAAGAGTTCCCCGCGCATACTTTTTAGGGCTAATTCCTGATAAAATTCTCGTTTCATAATTATTTTTTTCTTCCAGTTAATTAATAACTTGGTTGATACTGACTAGAATTCCGGTAACTTGTGAGTTACGCGGCGTGTATTGTATTCTAGGCGATAACGAAGATAGTCAGGATCGTTGGGGAAATGCTCACCATCTTTAGGAGGATAACTGGTTGAACCATGGAATGGTAATGGTTCGACCCTTTGAGATGCAAGCGTATTGATATCGCCATCTTTTACCCACCCATCGCTGAATAAAATGAATGATCTGGTCCAGCCATCTTTTAAGGTTGGGAATTGATCGGCATCAAACTCAACGGTTATTTCATCACCAGCATTCATAATAACGGACATGCTGTCACTTTTTTTTAGTAATTCTCCAACTTCACCGTAACGGGTGTAGAAACCTTCCAAGTCTCGCCATGGTCTTTTTCGGTCAATTTGTGAGTAATCATAAAGGTGTGGTGCGTGTGGAGTTGGCCGATATATCTTCGGAAATCCCAGATAGTGTAAATCCGCACGATTCGGATGTCGCCGTGTTATGTGCATCGGAACATTATGATTGCCTAAAGTAAAGAAAGCACGATCCCAATAAATTTGCATATTGGTAGCAATGCGAAGGCGTCGATCGCCAGATAAGAATTTATTGGTCAAATCGATGACCAGTGTTTTATTCTTCCCCGCAGGAATGCCAATTAAGTCAATAACAGTTTGCCATTCACCTTGATCGGTTTTTACTTGGAGATATGGGAATCTCGGATTTATAGATGGGTTTTGCGATATTGACACGTTGATAGATGTATCAGTTGGAAAAACCCAACCCGTTAAAAATAAAAGGGTCTGTTGATTAACGTCGATATTGCCAAGGTCAAGTTCAATAAAATGCGGATCGACAACACCTTGAAACTTTCCCGGCTTATGTTCAACGGCATATTTATAATCAAACTCACCAAGTGCAATTGACACGTCCTGTCCTTGATGATCAATGGCTGATTTGGGGAACCTCATCTCCCTAACGGCATGAATCTCAAATTCAGGGAATGGTAACGGCGTAAATCGCTCATCAATGAAAATTTGTGTGCCAGTTGGATGGTCAACAGCAATCAACTGAACTTGATCAAAGTATGTCGTTTCCCATAGTTCTTCCGTAATCTGAAGCGAATACGTGCCATTTTCCGGTTTCATCTTATGACCGATTAAAACGTAATCTCTTGATGAATCAGAGGAAGCAACTGTCCCGATGGAAGTTATCATACCGAGCGCACTTCGCCATAGGAGATCGGTCTTGAACTGGAATCTTTCACCATCGAAGACGTACAAAAATGGGCATGATCCCTTCAAAACCTGTTTTTCTAAAATCCGTTGATTTGTTCTTGGAGAGATTACGTTCTGCGGAACACCGTTTGTCCAAACTATACGTAGAACATCTGCCTGTTCAATAGGTCCCAACCCAAAATGGACAAAACTGTGTTGCCGAAATGGGCTTTCTAAGCCTGGATCCACCTCAGAATTATAATTGGTAATGAGTTTTTCAACGTATGTCATCTGGTACAGATCGCCAGCTTTTATTTCAACTCTTGATCCTAGCCCATAAGCATTATTCTTATTATTGCCTGCAGCAACTGCTTCCAATTCGATTTGCAGCCAACCGTTTTGATTGCCACCTTCATTCTGAATGAGAAACCTATCCCCCCAACTTCCAACTAGAAGATCAAGATCTCCATCATTATCGTAATCTTCAACTTGACCGTCAATCCAGTTACTTTTTCTGCTAGCATTATCCTTCTGGACATCGTCAGTAGATTGTTTTACAAACAGATTCGGTGGGTCGAAGATCGGAATCAAGTGTGACATGTCAGAAAATTTTGCGGTGCCGTCGTTTCGAAAAAGCGACATCCTACGCTCACCAACCACCCAAACATCAAGGAATCCGTCATTATCATAGTCCATAAAATGGACGTCTATTCCTCTAACGGACACCAACGTAAGATCTTTGATAAACACCCCGTCACCTCGGTTTAAATAAAGTTGGGTATCTGTTTTTGTCGCCACACAGATATCGAGAGCACCGTCGTGATCATAATCCGCACTGTCAATGGCAACAGGATTCTTTAATTCACTCAGAATGGTCGTTACTTCAAGTTTTCCTTGCCTAAGGTTATCTAAAAGTAAGCACCCTTGATCAATGCTTGCTATGATGATGTCCAGATCTCCATCGTTATCAAAATCACCAGATGTGATTGATTGACCTCCATGGTTCAGAGATGGTGTAAATGTTCGATCCGAAACATCAAGAAAGCTGTCATTTCCGTTATTGCGATGCATTTGGATTCGATCAGGGTAAACAGTCAGATTGTCGAGATCTCCATCGTGATCGTAGTCGATTTGAAGACTGGTTAGTTCTTGGTTTCTAGAGATCGTCGCATGGTGTATCGGCTGAGAAAAACTGACTGTAATCGGTTTGGTTTTGGTTGCTATCAAGCGGGCCTTAAAACGTTGATCAAACTCTTCAATCGGATGTCCTAAGATCGGGGTAATCAGTTCACCTATGCCCTGCTGATATCTCGGCGAATTCTTATTAATGTTCTCAAAGATACGAAAATTTCGGTTAGCTGCTTTCATGTCACCTGCTTCAACCTGTTTCATACCTTCGTCAAGATATTTAAGCTTTTCTAAATCGATGTCGGAGAGTAAAATGCGCAATTCTTTGCCAATTTGTTCGACCTGTTCAATATCGTCATGGTTTAATAGTAATGCTTGTGAGAGCTTGAGTAGCACCACGATGTTTGTAGGTGTTAGTTTTCGAAGGAATCTGAGATCCGTGATTGCCCTCGAGATTGCTTCGTTATTTCGCCGGTCCCGCAAGTTTTCACGAATGAGAAGATAACGTACTGCTAGATCATCGGGCTTTAATCGCAGCGCTTCTTTCAGTTCAGTAATCGCCTGGTCCGATTTCCCCTGAAAATGATGGATTTCCGAATAAATAGAATGTAGTTGACTATTCAATGGCACAGTGGAGATTCCACGTCGAATTACCTTTTCAGCCGTGTCAACTTGCCTGAGACGCAGATGAGCGACAGCAAGATTGGCATAGCCAATTGCTTCATTAGGTAAAAGTCCGATTAGATTTTCAAACTGCGCGACTGCTTTTAATGGTTGTGATTCTTCTAAATAGGCAAGTCCCATGTTCTGACATTGAATTGCAGAAACAATAGTTGAGTCAATTTCGCCTATTTCTGCTGATGCTGGCAAAAACACGAAAACCGAAAGATAAATCAAGAATTGTATCCAGATTAATCGGCATTGGCTGGTAAAACATGATTCTGGTAAGTTCATATGGCTGTGGTTTTCTCTTCAATTACGGATTCAATTAACCTTTTAGCTGCTTTCCCAATGTGCCATTATGCATGTTTCAATAAAACTCTTTTCTGAAGTGTCCAACCCTATCGATTACCCGGAAAAATGAGATGCCGTCTTGGTTTTTTTATTGTCTCTCTAAATGGCTGAAATTGGTGGTGAAACGATAGACTTATCTAGTGCTTCATATCCAAAAAGCTTAATAGGAGATCCATAAGCATTTGAATTTGGCTTCACACAGACGGTAATACAGTCCGTGTAATCGGCAACTTGGTTATGAGGTCCGGATTTGGTGAAAATGATATGGGGTTCTCGTCTTTCCTGTTCAACATGACGTTGTAATCCGAGTCGGTTGATCGGAGATCAAATAGAGAATTTCTATCTTCATTCGGGAATAGCTATTAACTTCATACTATCTAAATATTCCCTCACCATATTATACGGTTGATTATTCTTAATTTTTGCTTTTAAGGCTGAGAAGTAAGATTGCTAGAACGATAATAACTAGCATCGGTCCAAGCGCTAATTTAAAGTTGTTTTCCTTCCTTTTCTGTTTGACATAGCGTAGATTATTCTGGGCATCCGTATAGTCGGGGTTAAGCGTAATCGCCTTTTCTAGGCAACTGATTGCTTGATCGCGATTACCAGTCTTAAAGTAAATAATTCCCAGATTATTGTGAATAAAGGCATTATTAGGACTGATTTTCAAAGCTTTTAGGTACGTGGAAATCGCACTGTCCAAGTCGTTCTGCAGATTCTGTTCCCATCCAATTTCCGCAAGTGTTTTGGTAATTTTCTGTTTGACATAGCGTAGATTATTCTGGGCATCCGTATAGTCGGGGTTAAGCGTAATCGCCTTTTCCAAGTAGTTAACAGCTCGGTTGTGATTATGGCTATTGAAGTAAATTACTCCTAAATTATTATAAAGCATAGAGTTGTCTGGATTGATTTCCAATGCTTGAAGATGTGTGTCGATTGCTTCATCTAGATCTCCTTGAAGGTTCTGTTCCCACCCGATCCGTGTCAATGTTTCTAAAAGATTGTGACGTGCTTGCCACGATTGTGGATCATATTTTAACGCGTCTTGATAAAATTCACGTGCGATTGACCATTTTTTTTGATGAGAAAACTGTGTTCCCATATTGTTGAGTATCGTTGCTAAACCGATGCAGGCGATACTATCTTGTGGGTACTGATCTAGAATTTGTTCATAAATTTTCTGAGCAGAAGGATAATCCATCAATAACTCATATGCTATAGCTTGATCACACAACAGAATTTTCGACTGGGCAAAACGTTCGAAACCTTGTTGGAATTTCGCAATTGCTTGAGAATAGTTTTTATCCTTAATCAGTTTCATGCCCCATTGATGATAAGCAGCAAGCAGATTTTGATTCAACTTTGATGAGTTTGGTTCAAGCCTTAAAGACTGCTGCAAATAATCAATAGATTGCTCATACTTTTGCTGAATAAGGTAAAGTGTTCCAAGGACACCAAGAATTTCTACAGATGGAACCATTCCTACCGATCTGCGGTAGTGTGCGGTCGCTTGGTCAAATTTTCCGATCTTATGGAAAATTTGTGCCAGTTGTAGTCTGGGGATGGGAGATTGAGGATCAATGGCTAACGCTTTTTGAAAGGTAGTAATCGCCTCTTCATCTTTTCCTTGGTCAGCATAGACATTGCCAAGCGAAAGATAATTTTCAGCGATTGCCGGATTCTTTTTAATATGTCGTTTCAATGCAATAATCGCCTGATGGTGAAACGGTTGGTTAACTGGTGTAGTACGGACTTTCTTCCATGTTGTAATATCTCTGAAAGACGGCTTTTCTACGGTTGGGGTATCAAACATAATATCTTTCGGATTATCACTATGACCCCATAGGCCTATTGCATGACCAATTTCGTGGAGAAGAATCGTTTGCAATTCCTTGGCTGCAATGATACTCAGCGTTGTCCGATCGCGTAATAGAACCTTGATTTCAACATGAAAATCGGATTGGTTTCGAAAGAGGGTTGCTTCTCCTATGTTTCTATTGAGGTTGTTGCTACGGCGTTGATGCGTCCAGTCAATTCGAATGTCTGCGGCTTGCCTCTCAGGGGTAATGTAAAAAACAATCATGTTGTGGGTTGCATCTTCCCATAACTGGAGAACGTCGATCAGTAATTGATGATAGGTCGACATCAAGTTTGTTTCAAGTGGGATTGGCGAGGCAAATACTGATATTTGATGACGATCGAAATAGGTCATGCGTCCGTTTGCAGAATTCGTGCATTCAATAAAATAATCATTAGCACAAATTGAACTTGCTGAAATACTCCAAAAAATGACAAATAAAACTAGTAATTTACAGCACTTTTCCACAGATAGTCTCTTACGCAAAACCAATTATTGCAATGGTAACATTTGGCCATAATGTTGTCAATTTCCTTTAATAGTAGTTATTTCTTTTCTATTTGGCACATACTTTGCTTGACTTAAGGGCAGATTCACAAGCAAGGATCAAAATGGAGAAATGGCATGCAAGGAATCTATAAAGCTGCGCAAGGTATGATTTATGAGACGATGCGCATTGATATCATCGCTAATAATCTGGCTAACGTAAATGCAAATGGATACAAAGGGAGTGCTCTTCAAGTAACTTCAACGTTTGATGCAGAACTTACACAAGTCCTTGAAGAGAAAATGAATATAAAGCCTCCATCAAATGTAAGTCAAAGTTCTGAGTTGTTGGTTGCTCGATACAATATTGATTTCCAACAAGGCCCATTAAAGGAAACTAATGAAGTATATGATGTCGCTATTGCTGGTCGCGGTTTTTTCGGCATTCAGAACGTTGATGGATCGACAGTTTTTACACGAGATGGGAGCTTCACTACAAATGATCAAGGACAACTTGTAAATGGGCAGGGATTATTTGTCCTGGATCAAAGTGGACAACCAGTCCAGATACCAAGTGGTGCAAGTGAACTCACTATCTCTACCGATGGGCGTATGTTTGCTGATGATGTGGGGTTTTCACAACTAATGTTGATTGATTTTGAGCAGAATGATCCATATCCTCTGGGGAAAATTGGAGGGAACCTTTTTGAAATAACAGATTCCCAGGCACAACCAATTTCATTGAACGCGACCCGTGGTGTTTCAATAGTCAAACAAGGGTTTTTAGAGTTGGCAAATGTTAATGTTGTTCATGAAATGGTAAATATGATTCAAACCCTGCGCAACTTTCAAGGGTATCAAAAGATAATCCAAGCATTGGATGAAACTGTACAGCTAATCAACAATGTTGCTAAGCAATAAAAATAGACAGGAGAAGAAATTATGATGCGCGCAATGTGGTCAGCTGCCTCTGGGATGGTTGCCCAACAAAAAAATATTGACGTTATTTCAAACAATATTGCAAATGTGAATACGGTTGGATTTAAAGGAAGCCGTGCCGATTTCCAGGATCTTATCTACCAGATTATTCGTCCTGCTGGTACTCTTAACCAATTAGGAACTGAAATACCAACAGGAATCGAGATTGGTCATGGAACGCAACTTGTTGCTACTCCGACTCGGTTTTCGCAAGGGGATCTAAAGGATACCGAGGATTCGTTGGACTTGGCAATTCAAGGTGCGGGTTTCTTTAAAGTCCAGATGCCTGATGGACAATTTTCCTATACCCGTGCAGGTGCTTTCACGCTTGATAGTGCTCGTAGTTTAGTAACAGCCAGTGGTTATACATTGGATCCGAATATCACAATGCCATCAGAAGCCAGTGAGATCCTCATCTCGGAAGACGGTACTGTCTCTATTCGTTTACCAGGCCAAATCGAATCTAATCTGATCGGAAACATTCAACTATCCATTTTTCCAAACCCACGTGGTTTGCAACACGCTGGGCGCGGGTTATATTTGCCGACAGGGGCTGCTGGCGACGAGGTTACGGGCACTCCTGGGAAAAACGGTATTGGCATCCTTAGATCCGGAATGCTAGAGATGTCAAATGTCAAAATTGTGGATGAAATGGTTGGCATGATCGTTGCGCAAAGAGCTTATGAAGCCAATTCAAAATCGATTCAGACGGCTGATGAAATGTTGAATGCAGCAAATACGCTTCGTCGATAAAGGATAAGTTAAATGTTCGACTTGAAGTTTAAAAATTTGTTCTTGACCTTGATCCTGGTTAATTTTTTTCCTCTCTCAGTTTATTCGGAGATAAGGATTAAACTCCAACCTCAGGTTGAGATTCGTGGTCGAGTCATTTATCTTGGAGACATCGCCGAAATTGACGCCTCAACTGAACTGAAGCAGAAGTTGCAAGCAATTGAACTTGGCAGTACGAACAAAACCGGACGTGCCAGAACTATCACTATTCCACATGTTAAGGCGCGCATCCTTAAACATGGCCTGAGTCACTCCGATTTGAGTTTTGATGGTACGGTTTCTTCTGTTACTAGCAAAACAATGACTGTATCAGCGGAAGATATTTACAGTCAGGCGGGAAATTTTTTCCGGCAGAACCTTATTTTTGGAAAAAATGATTTTACTCAACTTGAAATTCGACCGTTGCAGCAAATCGAACCGATAAGAGTTGATGATGTGGACTCAGAATTGAAATTTGTTCCGATAGGTGATCTTAGTCGAGGTTGTCTGGAAGCGCAAGTCATATCCAATGGAATAGTCAAAAAACGTGTTTCTCTGACTTTTGAGATTATGGTTAGTCAACCTGTGGTTGTGGCAAAGTGCAATATCCCGAAAGGCGTTAGGATTCGAGCTGATTTTTTGTCAATTGAGCATCGCGAAATTAAAAATCCGGCGAATGTACTGTTAACACGAATTAATCAGGTGCAGGGGAAAATAGCCAGCGGGTTGATTTCAAAAGGCAAAATAATTTCCAGATCTGATTTTAAAAAGGACTTTATTGTTTCCAAAGGATCCATAGTGGTAATTATAGTACAAAAAGGAAATCTTAAAATACAAGCGCATGGCAAAGCACTTGAAGACGGTACTCTGGGACAGCTTATTCGGGTCATCAGCCTCAACTCGAATAAGGAACGTATTGGTGAAGTAGCTGGAAGAAATCAAATCCGTATACATTTTTAACGAGGATATACTCTAGTGGCTAAGAACTTTATTACATGTACTTTTTTATCAATAATAGTTTTTTCCGCATGCTTGATAGTTATCAATGATGCGAACGCAGCACAAGGGCTAACAGTTTATGATGTGTCAATGGTTGCCGATAGAAAAGCTCGGCGGCTTGGTGATGTTCTAACAGTTCTGGTCCTTGAACGTGCCAGCGCGAAGCGAGAAGCCAAGACGGAGACAAGCCGAACCTCTGATTACAAAGGCAGACTTGGTGGCTTTGTTGGAATTCCCACTAAAGGACTTGGGGATGGGATTAGCCTCGGATCTGATAATTCATTTACTGGTACCGGATCTACCAGTCGAAGTGAAACCTTCGATGCAACCGTGCCTGTTATTGTAATGGAAGTCATGAAAAATGGGAATCTCGTAGTTGAAGGCCAACGCAACATTCAAGTCAACAATGAGAAACAAACTATTCATGTTAAAGGAATTGTCAGGCCAGTTGACATAACTGCGCAGAACACTATTATTTCGACCAATCTTGCGAGTGCTGAAATCGTATATCAGGGTGACGGTCAGGTCAGTCGTCAGCAAAAGCCTGGATTTCTGTCTCGGTTATTGGATTGGATTTGGATCTTTTAGTAAGGAACGAAAACAATGAAAAAAATTATATCTCTATTCGTTTGCATTTCGATTATAACCATTAGTTTCTCGCAACAGACAATAGGGCAATCACAGATGCAGGTTCGCATAAAGGATATTGTTAGCCTTGATGGTATTTACGAAGCAAAGTTGCTGGGAATAGGTGTTGTAACTGGACTCAGCAACACGGGCGACAAACAAAATAACGAAGTAACGCAAAGATTTCTTGAGAATATTATGCGTGAAATGGGTGTATCGATTACGCTAAGCCGATTTGAAGCGAAAAACATGGCTGCCGTCACCGTTACTGCCACGTTGCCGCCTTTTGCCAAGGTAGGATCACAGATTGATGTTCAAGTTGAATCTTTTCAGAATGCCACCAGTCTACAAGGCGGAACACTTCTACCAACTCCCTTGTTACATACTTTTGATCTCAACAAGGAGGTCTATCTGATGGCAAGTGGTGTTATTTCAATCGGTGGATATGGAGCAGGTGAAGGTGGAGACCGGATTCAGAAGAACCATCTGACTGCCGGTAACATACCTAACGGCGGGGTTGTTCATAAAGCTATGCGTGTGGATGTCTTTCAAGGTGAGCAGATAACGCTGGTTCCCTACCATGCTGATTACACAACAGTTACCAAAATTGTAGAGAGAATAAATGAAAACGAAAATGAAAATGTTGCGGTTGCAATAGATAGTGGCTCAATTCAAGTGAACATTCCAGCCAGGCATGCGAACGCGGATCCGGCTAGATATACTGATAATGTTGTTCGATTCGTTTCAGAGATCGGGGCGCTAACGGTTGAGGTGGACCGTCCCGCAACTGTCATTGTCGATGAACGAACGGGCACTGTTGTTATAGGATCAAACGTCACTATTTCAAATATTGCTATAACGCATGGAGGGCTCACCGTTACCGTAGGTTCTGAACAGGAAATATCTCAACCTACTCCAATGAGCCAGGGGGAAACGTTTCTGTTGGAAGAAACTGAGGTGACAATCGAAGAAAAGGGAGGAGTCCTTACGCCGCTTCCGGATAGCGTTACAATCGATGAGGTGGTTAGTGCCTTGAACGCATTAGGCGCAACACCAAGGGAACTGATATCGATACTTCAGAATATAGAACGTGTTGGCGCGCTTCATGCTAAACTAATTATTAGATAAAAGAGCTTAGATTTAACAGGCAGATAGAAAATGGATCTTAGTACAGGTATTAGCAAGTTTGAAATGTCAAGATTCAATCATCAGATAAAAAAAATTTCTGATACTGGAAAGTATACGGAAAAGATTTCTGGGTTTGATCAGGAATTACGTGAAGCAACCCGCGAATTTGAATCGTTGTTTATTCATAATTTGTTGAAGACAATGCGGGCAGCAATACCAAAGGGCAAGTTTTTTGATGGTGGGTCTGGCGAAGAGATTTTTACAGACCTCTTAGATCAGGAGATTTCGAAAGTTGTATCGAAAAGGGGTATTGGGATTGCCGATGTCTTGTATCAGCGACTTACAAAGTCCTGATAAATTGTGTTGCATTCAAGATAAGTTTGACACAATTTATCTTGTGTTCAGTACCTAGAGTTAGATCTAAATCCGGAAATATGATAGAATTATCTAAAGTTTTTGGTTGAATGTGCCGAAAACAAACTTGAACTCGGATTGGTAACAGGGAGTTGGATAAAAATGGTCCCCGTCAGTCAAAAGGGAAAACTTAATGGTTTAAATCAAGTTCTGACAAAGAAACGAGCAGAGAAAGTTCAAACTAACAAGGAAAATCCTTACCTCAAAACACAAGATGGAAAAGAGATAAAGGCAAAACAGGATGGGTTTGTACAATCTGCAAAAAGTAGCGAAGTTAGCAGTATTAAAGAGAAGATAGATCAACTGCCAGATGTGGATTTGGAGAGAGTGGAAAAGCTGCGCCAGATGATTAAAGATGGATCTTACATAGCTGATAGTCAGAAGACCGCAGAAAACCTCTTGGCTACTAGCATTAAGGTAGATGAAGAATAACTTAACACGGTTTTTTCTAAGATGAGATAAGGATATTAAAAGTGCAAGACTTGTTGGATAGGCTATCTGGAATTTTATTAAAAGAGCTTGTTTTATATGACAAACTCTTGCTAATCCTTTCAGATCAGCGCTACACACTGCCAGCTGGCAACGCAGAGGATATCCATGAGGTTCTTACGCAGCAGGAAACCTTGACTCTTGAGTTAAAAGCTTTGGAGGAGGCGCGTCTATCTATTATGAATAAACTGTCGCAACATTTACAGAAACCGCTAGAGCAGTTGACATTGATTGAGTTGGCAAAGCTCGTGGAAGAGCCTTTCAGTACCAAATATAAGAAGTTCAGTAAGCAGGTAAAAGGCATGACGAAACAAATTGAAGATCTTAATCAAGACAATAAGTATTTGACCGATCACTCGCTTGCTTTCATTAATATATCTCTACGGGTTTTTACTGCCTGTAACTCATTTGATTATAACGATCAAGACCCGTTCCATTTAAAGGGAAAATCTGCCAAATTTCAGACGACTGCCTAAAAAGCAGATAATTCTAGATATCATCGAGTAAACTATATCGCTATGAACAATCTTTTCAGTAGTCTACAAATTGCCAAAAGAGCGTTAAGCACTCAACGTCTTGGCTTATCAGTTGCTGGTCATAACATTTCTAATGTCAACACACCGAATTATGCCAGACAACAGCCGTTGGTTGAACCTGGTGTTGGCGGGGCAGGTATGGCAGGTGTTGAAATTACATATATTCGTCGAGTTCAAGATAGAGTTGTTGATGAAAGGCTCCGTCTTAATACTCAGGAACTCGCCAAGTGGCAAACCTTATCCGATCGACTAAGTCAGATAGAAACTTTCTTTAGTGACCTTGCGGGAATAGGATTGTCGGGAGCACTCTCCGACTTCTGGAACAGTTGGCAGGACCTGACGGTTTCTCCCGAGTCCGAGTCATCCAGACTTGTTGCTGTTCAACGAGGTGTTGTCCTAGCGTCTCGCTTGCAGGGTATGAATGCAGGAATGGAAGAATCACACATAGATTTGGATGCGGAGATCAACCGAAAAATCACCGAAACCAATGAAATTACAACTCGAATTGGGAAATTGAACCAAGAGATTATTTCAATCGAGCTTTCCGGTAGTCAAGCAAACGACCAACGAACTCTACGTGACTATCAACTGGCTCAACTGTCAGAATTAATTAATTTTCGAACAATCGAGCGAAAGGGCGGCTCTGTCCAAGTTTTCGTTGATAGCCTGTCGTTAGTTGAAGGAGTTCGTGTGACAGAATTGGTGGCTCAACTTACCGCCGATTCTAACGAAGGATCAACCAGTACAGCCTCAACAAAAATCCTTGCCAGCAATAACGAAGTTGCAGTTTCAGGAGGAGCTTTGGCTGGACTCATCGAAGCCCGGGATCAACACTTACCTTCCATGCTAACCCGGATGAAAACACTATCGGAATCTTTAATTACACAAATCAACAAACTACACAGATTAGGCTACGGACTCGACAATTCAACCGGACTAGAATTCTTCTCAGGAACAAGTATCGACGATATTACCGTTAATTCAGAATTACTTGCTGATCCCAAGAAATTAGGCGTATCAGGCGAGGTGAGCGCACCCGGTAATAACGAAACAGCACTGGAAATTGCCCAGCTACAAACATCTCTCACTATAGGTGCTACCGTAATTCCCGATGATCGACAAACTCTTACTGTTGAGAGTACTGATGGTTGGTCTAAAAATGACATACTAGGAGTAGTAGGTTCATCCGATCTCAATAGGACAGGCACGTGGGCGAAAATTCTAAGCGTCGACAGTGGAACTCAAGTTACAGTTAAGTTGTTTCAAAATCCTACAACGAAAACATTCAATAAGCGGTTCAACTTTGAACAAGAAGATGGCTCAACGACAGTGCTTACTAACAAGGTATACCAAGACTTTGACGGTAATTACATGACTATTGATCCTAATCCAACCGACGAGTTAGATATAGATCAGCTGGCGAACCTTCCTGCTGACCCAGAAACCGAGGCTTTTCCCGAAAATAAGCTCTTTCAGCAGTGGGGTGGCGGCGTGGCCAACAGTTCTGTCATGACGGGGCTTCCTCAAACATTTACGTCAAATGAAGTATTCACTGAAGGAACACAAACTTTCAATGATTACTTTGCCATCATGTTCAGCTTCATTGGAACACAGAGTCAGCAAGCCCAAAGAAATTCTGACAACAATGAACTTCTTGTGCAGCAACTCACTGACTACCGTGAAAAAGTCTCAGGCGTCTCTTTGGACGAAGAGATGGCTAACCTGATACAATTCCAACGTGCGTTTGAAGCTTCGGCAAGATATATTAGAATAGTTGATGAAATGCTAGCGACATTGATGAATATGTAGTACGCAAAGGAGCAAAATCATGCGAGTAACACACAAAAGCATTACCTATAAAGCTATCGTAAATATGCAAAGGAGCCTGCGCCAAGTCGAAGGGAAAACGGATGAAATTTCGACAGGCCGCAAAATTTCTCTACCATCAGACGATCCATCCCAAGCCACCCGCGCACTGGGATACCAACAAAAGATTGCGCGAAGCCAGCAATATTCGCGTAACATGGATACTATCGTTGATCGATTGAACCAAACTGAATCAGCTCTCGGTGAGATTAATGCATCAATAGTTCAAGTTAAAGAAATTGCTTTGGCTTTGAAAGATCCATCTATCACGGTAGAAGAGTTAAATAACGCGTTTGAAAAACTCAGTCAACTCAAAGGGCAGTTTATCAAACTTGGAAACACCAAAATAGGTGATCAGTACATTTTTGGTGGTAGTATCACGACTACACGACCTTTTGAAGAAACAAATGGCGAAATTTTTTATCGAGGGAATACATCTGAAATCAATGTAGAAATGGGTGATGATATATCGATAACTACAAATGTTTCTGGGTCATCAGTATTCAGTATGTCAGGTGCTGATAAAGGCATTTTTGATGCTCTAGGCACTTTAATACAAGTAGCGCAAGGAGGCGAACCACCGGCTGATTTTGATACCGTTTTGGATGAAATTGACGGCCTAAATAATACAGTTATTAATGCACGCGCTATCAACTCAAATCGAGGGTTCCGTGCCGAGTCAGCGCAAGAAACATTGGCAGCAGAGCAAACTAGTGTTGAGTCAGTTTTAGCCAGTATTATGGAGACCGATATGGCATTAGCTCTGACAGAACTCCTTTCCTTACAGCAAGCTTACCAGTTAACTCTTAATGTGGTGAACAAATCTTTTCAACGCTCTCTGGTGGACGTTCTCGGTTAGTTTCAAAGCAACATATCAATTTCAGTAAAGCCGTTACTCCATATGAAGGAGGAGTGTAGGAAACCGACTGTTGTTGTTTCTTATACTCCTCCTTCATTTATTTTGTCATCAAGTTTTATTCTAGCTCCCTTCATACCGAAAGAATGTCACCAATCTTTAAACGGGAAAATTTTTGTGTTGGCTGAAATTCCGTAGATGCTCCATAGACTTCCCACTACGAATTCACCAAGTATCAACCCCAAGAAAAATGGAGAAAATCTTCGGTGCACACTTAGCCCTCCATGTTTAAGCGTTAACCATTTGATCAATGTTGCAACCATGAGTGACAGCCAAAGCCAGTTCATGCACCAATCATCTGCTCCAGACACGGCGTAACCAACTGCATGAAAAGGCCACCAAAAGAATTTCATTCGAAAAAACATCAGGACAAATGTGAAAGCCATTCCAACTCCAATAAAAATTGCCTCAAGGATACGAGGACCTGAGGGGTGATTCATCTGCTTTTGTAATTGACGGAAAGGTTCCCATCCGAACCCACCACCGGAACCAAAATGGTATGAGTCATGCGTGTATGCCCAAAACGAGGAAACGGATCCGACAATAACAGCCAAGATTATTGAAATTATAAGTGGGCTTGAACGAAACCCGGATCGTTCAGCCAGTTTAAACCCTTCGAGTTGATGGGGCATTGCGTGGCTGCGATGAGCTCGATTAAAGAAGAAGAAAAATGAGAGTGCTGTCAAATTTTGCCTGCCTAGAAACCGGGTACCTAAGAATGTTGCCAATGTGTAGTCGGCTCCCATAATATGTAGATCATGTGCGGGAGCTCCCGATTCAGCTCGCATTCTTGTGATTCCTATGGATAAAAAATAGTAAATCAGAAAAAATGCAACAGCTATCCAAACGGTCAATCCCATCTTGTTAGAAAATCCAACAAGGTATGCCATCCCAATAATAATGCCGAGAATAGCATTCCGATACCTCATTGGCTCATTAGATTCATCTAGATCATAATGACCTACTGTTGCATGTTTGAGAATTCGCATTAAATATTTCCGGCTAGTCCACACGGCGAAGATGGATAATCCTAAGTAAGCTCCAAGGGATTGTTGGCGATCGTATGGAAACCCAGGTAAAGACCGCATTCCAAGGATTGCTCCCAGCACATGTTGTGATTTGCGAAAGAGAAAAAAGAACCAACATGAGAATGATAGGTCTATCGGCATGAAAAACCCAAGCCCAATAACAAATGGATAAATTGAAAAGCGTATTGTCCCAAGAGCATTCCATGGTCTTTCAGTAAATAGATAGCCAATGTTTCGGAACCGAACGCCAATGATAGGAATACTCGGCATAAAATAGCTTAGCCCATTGATAATATTTAAAATAGAGACCAAGATGAATGCGATCCAAAAGAGCCGATTACTGAAAAATTGTGTTCCGCTATTTTGTGTCATGGCAAAAGGAAGCTCAATGATCGGATAAGCAAGTTTTTCATTTTCCGTCCATTGCTTACGAAGAATCGCGTTTATGCATGCCATAACAAATAAAAGAGCAACGATAAAAGTTGTCCACCATAACATCGGAGGTATCCAAGCTTTAAACCGTGCGATCTTGTAAAGCGTTGATTCGCCCTTGTAATAGCCCTCAAGAATTGACTTGTCTTGAATGGTTAACCATTTTGGGATATAGCGGAAAAAAAGATCTCTCCATTCGTTTTCCGGCGTTTCAAACCAGAAGGCGTGGCCAACCAGTGGAACGAGAATTTGTCCAAAATCGTGTGAAGCAACAACGCTTCCCATACACAGCAAGATATAAATGGTAAGCAATTCACTTTGTGTCAGCATCCAATCGGGTTGAAAGTTTTTAATCCCTAGATTTAGCAGAATGATTGCAAAAAGGCAAAAGATAACATTGAAAAAAAGCGACATTGTGGTTGGAAACAAACCCCACCAGACCATTTCTGTGTAGATAATCCAGTAGGAATTAATAGGGATCAGGAAAAGTGAAATTAAAACAGATCTGCGGGTTATTGTGTGCGGCATGAATTGCTGGGAATTGATAACGCGTGATAAGGAGGATTTGGGTGAGAAAAATCAGAGCTACTATGTCAGTGAATTTACTGCCAAGAATTGTGCCATATAAGTGGATTCTGCTCTTCATTTTCTAGTAAATCGCCGATTTCGAGCGATTCAAACAGGTCTTGCGATAATATATTCTTTTTACCATTGAAGCAGCTACCATCCGGCATAAAAGCACATGTCATGGCACGACGATATTTATTGGTCATGTTAGCTCCAGCTCCATGTGCACAAAGGCCATTATGCCACACAATCGATCCAGCTGGACATGGGGCTGGTACTGGATCAATCTCTCTCCATTCTGGGTAGACATTGAAGAGTTCACCGACATTATGTCCGATACCGACATTGTCAAAGCGGGCGGTTTTATGAGATCCGGGTAGGTACCATATACAACCGTTTTCCAGCGTTGCATCGTCAAGCGCAAGCCAAAAAGAAATTGCGTTTTGCGAGTCAAATGACCAATATGGCACATCAAGGTGCCAAGCTGTCGGATTCCCATGTGGTGGCTTGATAAGAGCTTGATCGTGCCAGACACGAATACCTTCTGTTCCAGCTAGGTCGTTGGTCAATTTTCCAAGCCGAGGGTCATAGACTAATTCACGCACACCACCATTTGTGTCAGCTAATCTAAGACATTGGGTAAAGACCTGAGCATAAAAATCCTGAGGATTGACTTGATTGGTTAAATGCTCAACCGATTCTCCTAATCGATTGGTAACGGCATCATCGACACATTGACGCCATGTTTCTAATTCGTCATCATTAAGGAATCCATCAACGATCAAAAAGCCATGTTCATGATACGACTCAATTTGAGTAACTGTAAGTTTACTTAGCATCATCTATCCACTTTACGGGAATTAACAGCCCTTCTCAACTATGGTCAATCTATAATTTTTAGAACTAAATTCTTACTAAATTCTAATTTCTCTACCCGCGTCTTGGCTGCGGTAGATACCATCCAGAATCTGCATTACCTGTAATGATTGCTCTGGAGGAACCGGCGATGGCGCACCATCAATAATCGCTTGGGCAAATTCAATGCATTCTTGAGCGTGTGCTTCTTCAAGATCTTCAGGGAAGTCCGTCAGGGTTTTTTCATTGTATTCTTTTTCCTCAAAGTTAGACCACAAAAACTCACACTTTGGCCAGTGACATCCGGCCTTTGTTCCGTAAAGCCACATCTGCATATCTTCACCAGTGGTGCGGTGATGGAGAAGCCAACTGATTTCAATGACAAGCGTTGCGCCAGTTTCAAATCTGATAAATGCAGAAGCAAAATCCTCGACATCATATTCTGAGGGAATTTCGTTCTTCCCTCCACCCGTAAAGGCTCCTTTCTGATGCGCTATTTCGGCTCGGGAAACGCCACTCACCGCAATTGGCGGTGGATTTCCCATTAACCAAAGCGTAAGATCGAGGATATGAACTCCTATATCGATACAAGGTCCACCCCCACTATTCTTTTTAAGAATAAAACCAGTTCCAGTCGGTGCGCCCCAACGACGAAGCATCCAGCTTCTGGCGTGATAGATATCGCCGAGAATTCCTTTATCAATCTCGCTTTTCATGGCCTTAGAATTAGCTTGAAAACGAAAGTGCTGTGCCGTCATTAGTAGCTTACCGGATTGATCACGAGCTGCAATCATGTTCTTAACATCCTCTGGCGTTGGTGCCAGCGGCTTTTCACATATAACATGCTTTCCTCCTTCAAGCCCACCGATGGAAAGCGGTGCGTGGAACATATTTGGTGTGCAAACATCAATAATATCAATGTCTGGATCAGAGAAAAGCTCTGAGGGGTCAGTTGTCAGTTTAGTCACTTTATGTTCTTTCCCCCAATTATTCAGAACGTCTTCTCGAATATCGCAGCCAGCGACAATCTCTGCATTTCCAGAGGCATTCCAACCCGGAATGTGGGTATTTGAGATACCACCAACACCAATTATTGCAACCTTTAAGATCTTAGACACTGCCAATCTCCTGTAACCCATTTACAATGCGGAAAGACACTGAGTAATACTATCTCAGGGTTTAGTTACTTGTCAATACGTTGCTTTGTAAGATTTATAAGACTTCTTTTGTGAAAGTGTAAACTGGTCTGAGCCAGGACGCGAAAAAAATGCCATTGGCATAAAGAAAATAGAGAATCTTTAAAATCACGACCGATGTCAGGAAGATAAATTGAATTAGTATAAAGGCCACATCAATTCTGTCTAAACTCAGTCCTCGAAGTGCTATATGTCGATTAGTGTTATCAGCAGAAAAACCGCGACTTTCAATAACTTGGCTCAGATTGGTGGCTCTTCGGATATTGCCAGTTAAAATTGGGCGGATAGCATTTAGAAAACCAGCAAACGTGCGAAATATATTGAGCTGGAAATAGCGGAACCCACGAAGTTTTTGAGACTGAATAACGGCTTTCGTATCAGAAAAAACAAGAGGAATGTATTGAACTGCAATAGTTGTCATAAAAGCAAGACCATAAGGTACACGCAGTTTGATTAACCCAACCAATAAATCTCTGGCCTGAGTCGTTGAAATCACGAAATAGCCGATACTGATTGAAGTATTAAATCGCAGGGACTGGATTATGCCATGTACTATGCCTTCACGGTAAAAATGGACATTACCGGCCAGTGTGAAAAGTGCTGTTCTCGGGAATCGGTCATAAAATATTGCTTGGCTATAGATTGTTGCCCAAGTTCCGATTACCAAAATACTAGTGAACACTCCAAATTTCTTCCAAGATCGAATTGAGCTAGCCGTTAAGCAAAATACGGCTAAAAAATAACACGAAAGCATGATCGGACTGTCAAGCACCACCATCAAAATACCAGTAGAGGCGAGTGAAATAATTTTTGTTCGGGGATCAAACACCATTTATTCAATAATTCAAATAGTAGGAACAATATTCAATAATGCTATTAAACCGTAACTTTTCACGATAATCAATACGTTTTAGATTTCAGTGATCCTCAATAAGTTCGAGTAGGAATGATTTTGAATGTATTTTCGGCGTTGATTGTGAGTGCAGTAGTATGTTCAGGGATTTTGATTGTTTTTTACTCACTCTATAATGGAATTTCACCGATGCCGACCTCACCGAAAGTCAAACGCCAACTGTTGCATGTACTTAGTCAAAATGAGATTCAAGGAACAATTTACGAGCTTGGGTCAGGTTGGGGGACATTGGCATTTGAGCTTGCACGAAGATTTCCGGAATGCCGGATCATAGCCTATGAAAATTCATGGGTTCCGTATATATACTCCAAAATATACGGGTTGGCAGTCAAAACAGAAAACTTGCGCATTAAACAAGAAAATTTCTTTAACATCCTTTTAAGTAGGGCTGACGTGGTTGTTTGTTACCTATCCCCTAATATAATGACACACTTGCAACCTAAACTTGAGTCAGAACTCCAGAAAGGGACTCTGGTGGTTACTAATACATTTGCTTTACCAAGCTGGGTGCCGCAACAAACTATTGAAGTGGAGGATCTGTATCGGACAAAGATCCATATTTATTTGTTTAATCCAGAATATAAGAGAACCATAACTCTAAAATAAAGCAAGGAAGAATCATGAGGTGGAAATGCGGCTTGGATCAAAACTATACCATGGTCAGCGGCGAACAAGCAGCTACGCCGTGCAATTGAAATGCAAAAAAAACTATCTCCTACTGAATATAAGATGCCGGATCCAGTTTCAGATAGAATAGATGAAAGCATTGTCAGTTCTCACAGTCTAATTCCAGATGCTTTATAACATGCATTTGCTAATTTTGGTGTATTGATGTCACCGGAATTGCCACTGACACGAAAACAACATGAAATGATTTCCACTGTTGTATCTACCGCTAATCGTTGTATCTACTGAATAACTTCTCACGCAGAGTTCCTGCGTCGGGTAACGCTGGATGAGGATCTTGTAAGTGCCTTGGTTGATGATTATATGACCGCGCCTGTAAGCCGCGGTAACGGTGTCATGTTGAATTATACGGTAAAATTGACCAAAGACGAAACCTCGATTACATCGGTAGATCACAGGGAATTACGAGCTGTTGGCTTCAATGATCAAGCCATTCTACAAATTACGCTGATAGCCGCGTGGTACAACTATATTAACCGAGTTGCTGATGCACTTGGAATTGGGAAAGATTAAAATAATTCACAAAAAAATCATGTTGTCGATTATTGGCCTAATTTGTGTCTTGGTGTGTCTTTTGATTGGTTATAATTTCTATTTGGGCCGTGCAAAACAAAATGACTTTTCAGAGAGCTTGCGAGGTATCCCCCAGTATCAGGTGGAAATTATGAGGGATACGTGGGGTGTTCCACACGTTTTTGGGAAGACCGATGCGGATACAGCTTACGGGTTAGCTTACGCGCATGCAGAAGATGACTTTGAAACTATCCAAGAATTCTTGCTTACGATAAGGGGAAAACTGGCTTCAGTGATGGGCAAAGACCTGGCTCCTTACGACTATTATGTACAACTATTTCGAATATGGGATGACGTCAACGAAAAATACGATGCTCTTTCTTCCGACATTCGATCTGTGTGTGAAGCGTATGCTAACGGACTAAATCTCTACGCGTCTCAACATCCACAATTGTTGAAACGAAACATTTGGCCAGTAAAAGGTACGGATATTGTCGCAGGTTTCGTTCATAAACTTCCTCTTTTTTTTGGGGTTGATGGTGTGCTAAATCGAATTTATCAAGCAGAGAAAAACCCAAAGGCTGCTCAATCTGAACTGGGTTTTCAACAAGGCATCGGCTCAAATTTTCTGGCTGTCGGTCCGAATCGTTCAGCAGACGGAGCCACTCGAGTTGCGATTAATACACATCAGCCATGGGAAGGGCCAATGGCTTGGTATGAAGCTCATGTTGTTAGTGAGGAGGGCTTGAACCTCTATGGTGGGCTTTTTCCAGGTTCTCCCATCGTGTTGTTAGGACACAATCAACACTTAGCTTGGGGACATACCGTCAATTATCCTGATCTGATCGACGTGTACGAATTGGAGATTAATCCTAATGATCCTAATGAATACCGTTTTGATGGTCAATGGCGGTCATTGGAGATTCGGAAAGTTCCCATTGAAGTCCGGCTCTGGCGTAATTTTCGATGGACCTTTCATCGAGAAACACTCTGGTCGGCACATGGGCCTGCGTTACGAAACGCCAACGGCGTTTATGCTATCCGTTATGCTGGCATAGGAGAAATCGGGCAAGTGGAACAATGGTATCGTATGGGAAAGGCCAAAAACTTGGAGGAATTTAAAGCGGCTATGCGATTACATGCAATTCCGATGTTTAATACCGGATATGCTGATCGAGAAGGTAACCTTTATTATGTCTATAACGCCCTACTTCCCCTAAGAAATGAACAATATGATTGGTCAGGCTGCGTTAAAGGAAATAGCTCCAGCACTTTATGGACGCGTTATCTTCCTTATGATCACCTTCCGCAGGTTGAAAATCCACCTTCCGCCTTCCTGCAGAGTTGCAATAACAATCCATTTCAAACAACGATAGGTTTTGGTAATCCAAACCCATTGGAATACTCTTCAGTTTTTGGAATCGAAGATGTGATGACCAATCGCTCCCTGCGAGCTAGAGAACTTTTTGGCAACAATTCGTCTGTAACTCGGAAAGATTTTTTCCAATATAAATTTGACAAGTATTATTCACAGGATTCTGTTTTAGTCGAGAGTATCCATCGATTCTTAGAAGAAGCGATGAGTGAAGACTCGGAATTGGTCAAAGCGGTTGACCTCATTCGCTCTTGGGATTTTCAAACTGACATTAAAAATCGGGCGGCAGCCTTAGCTATTCTAACTTTCCGACCTAAGGATAGACCCGCTAATTTCCAATATGATTACCTTCTGTTCTTAAGGAGATTGAGGGAAAATGTTGAGCTTTTTAATCATAACTTCGGTCGAATTGATGTTACTTGGGGGGAAGTCAACCGTTTGATTCGCGGCGACATAGACCTGCCTGTTGCAGGTGGGCCTGATATTTTGCGTGCGGTCTATGGTCGACCTATTGATGGTGGTCGTTTAAAAGGTGTGGCAGGCGATTGTCTTTTTCAGATCGTGGAATGGGATGGACAAGGACATCTGCAAAGCTGGGTCATCAACCAATACGGCAGTCATTCTTGGAAAAAGACTTCTCCTCACTACACCGATCAGTCTCCATTATTCGCTCGAGAGGAAATGAGGCCAAGCTGGTTTACCAAAGAGGATATTCTGAAAAACCTTGAACGAAGATATTCGCCTGGGCAGGATTGATCCATTCATTTCCTTTGGGAAATTCTAATCCGTGTCCTGTAGTTCGACGCTCCTAAGATCACATCTTTCCTATACATAAAAAAACACACATAGGTAGCACACACTGGATTACCTTTCTGTTAGAAAGCCTTACCAAGTACAACGTATTGGCGAGTAATAGTTCGTCAATATTGTTTAGGATCTCATTGACTTGAATGAATAATTGTGCTCTCATTGCGCTAATTTCTTGCTCAAAATTGTCTGTTCCTAAATGTGTAGGTGATATTCAGGAAGTTTCTGGAAGATGATGCCAAATACTAATCAAATAATGGCTCTGAGTTTAATCTCTAATTACGCTGATACTTATTCCTCAAACTCAGGATAAAATTGACCTCAAAAACATCGTCGGCATTGGGCTCTTTAATCAAGGGGCTGGCAAAGTAGTGGAGGATTCTTCTGGAAATGATTTTCATGGTCATATAGAAGGGAATCTCAAGTAGGTCAGGGGGAGATTTGGTAAAGTCTTAGAATTTTGATAGGGCTAATGATTAGGTGAATGCGGATGATAATCCAATCTTGAAGCCAGAGACAAATGGAAATGGTAACGTAACCTTCATGGCCTGGTACAAATGTAAACGGTGGTAAGGTACATTTTATCCACCGGAGCAAACCTCTTCAATCCGGATTGCAATCACTCATGATCCCGGCTCCAAGAAGATCTAGTTTGGCGTCAATGCCGGAAGAAATTAGCAGGAACTGGTAACATTCCTGACCAATTCCCGGGCAAAGGTTGGTATCATTTATCTGGAAATTTGGTGAGAAAAGGTGCCAATTATGGTGCATTGATGTCAAAGTCTTAAAACAGGTAAAGGCAAGTGGACCTTTGCCAACAAGTAATAGGAGTTTCATATTACAGCAGGAATAGTATTACTAAGCACTAGCATTTTTGGTGTTAATCTTGAGAAAAACTGGGAGTATCGGACTAAGGGTACGGTATATTCTAAACCGTTGGTAGCTGATGTTGCCCCAAACTCAGGCGATGAAATCATTATAAGTGATGGAGAAGTTCGAATTTTACGATGCATTGATTCTACAGGGAAACAAATCTGGGAGTTTGATGGCAACTGGCTTATGCATCTAACTTCTGTCGCTGCTATAAGTTTTAATGTCAATCTAGATTTTCCGGTGTTAGCTATCGGTAACCCTGATGGTAAGTTATGTTGCCTCAATGCAAGCACAAGTGAGGAACTTTGGACAAAAAATATTATAAAGATAGAATGGGGGTCACCTGTCTGGGCTGATCTTGATGGAGACGGACAGGATGAATTGATTGCCGCAACAGAATTTGATGGAATTACAGCCTTTAAAGCTGATGGCGCAGTACTATGGACTTATAGAGAAGATGCCGATGGAAATCCAGTGGTTGTACGATGTCCAATTACAGCGAAAGATGTTGACGGAGATGGTAAATCAGAGGTTTTTGCGGTTGACCGCTGGGGGCCTTTAAGTTTAAGCCATGATGGGGAATTGCTTTGGCACCAGAGATCAGGCAATGAATTTATCAGTGGAGTAGAAGTTACAGATATTGATGGAGATGGTAAGTATGATGTTTTCTGTGCTTCTCAGGATGATAATTTAGTTTATCGCATAGACGCAGAAAATGGAAATATTATTTGGAATGTACCTATGCTCAGTAAATGTGATGTTTATCCAAATTCATACTATCCAACCGGGGATTTGAATAAAGATGGGAAATCCGAAGTGATAGTTTGCGATAAAGATGGAAATGTTTATTGTATTAATAGCAGTGGGAAAAAACTCTGGACTTTTACAACCCCCAAACCAATACATGCTTCTGCTGCATTGGCTGATATTGATGGTGACGGGAACTTGGATGTTATTATCACAAGCGGAGATCATTTCGTTTACGTTCTTGGTGCAGAGGGTGATCTTAAGGGGAAATATGAAGAAGATAGAAGATTAATGGCTCCAGCGACAATTGCTGATGTCAATAAGAATGAGAGAAAGGACATTCTTTTTGGTGGTAGTGGTAGGAAACTGAATAGTATTTCTGTTTCAGATAAAATGACAAGTGAGGAAACTGAATTTTTATCGGAAATTGAGGGTAGTAATAAAAATAAAGCGAAGGAAATTTTCTCTCTCTTCAATAAAGGAGGATTTGAACTTGCAAAAAACCCGGATTTCCCATTTGAGCAAGTCATCTTTGGATCCGCTGGTATCGTTTAACCCTATGAATAAAGGGTGTTCTCAAGGTGAAGGCAGCAAACAGCAGGAAATCCAATGGGTGAAATGAAAAGAACGTGTTGCGCGTCGGTTTCGACCGAAGTTTGAAGCTGGAGTTTCATGGTTTGAAGGTTACGAGCGACGCAGGCCTGCTGGCCTACCGGGAATTGGATGACGTGTTGGGATTGACTGTGATGGCGGAAGACATCTTCGGCGATTGGCGTGCCGGGGAGAATAGGCAGCACACACTCACGGCTTCGCTGCGTCAGTCCGTGTTCAGTCGCTGGGCTGGCTATGAACATGCAACACGTTGTTGGTGGGAAAGCAAAGTGGCGCAACGCGGCTTCCAGGAGCCACATGGGGCGGTTTGAGACCAAAGTTTTGACTGATCTAGAACATGTCGATGCCCTTACGGACCTGTCGGGCAAATAGGTTGACCGCGTTTGGGAGCGCAAACCGATTCGCCAATTGATTCTGGATTTGGATAGTTCTGTCAGTGAGACGTACGGTTCCCAGGAAGGCACAGCCTACAACGGACACTTTAACTGCACCTGCTACCATCCCCTGTTCTGCTTCAACCAGTTCGGCGATCTTGAGCGGGCGTTGTTGCGTGAGGGCAACGTGCACAGTACCGACGATTGGCATAGTGTGCTGGAGCCAGTCGTGGCCCGTTACCGCGATGCGAATATCGGCCGGTTCTTCCGTGGGGACGCTGCGTTTGCCAATCCCGAAATTTACACCCTTCTCGAAAAGGAAGACTACCTTTATGCAATTTGTTTACCCGCTAACCAGAACTTACAGCGCGCCATTGAGCATTTGCTGACACGTCCAGTAGGCCGTCCCTCCAGAGCCCCAAAGAGAATCTACGAGAGTTTCACCTATCAGGCCAAGAGTTGGGACACAGCCCGTCGCGTGGTGGCCAAAGTGGAATGGCATCAGGGTGAGTTGTTTCCCCGCCTGGGTTTCATTGTCATCAACCTGAGCCGGAGCGCTGAAAGGGTAGTGAAGTTCTACAACGGTCGCGGCACGGCGGAGCAGTGGACCGGCTGCAATTGGTCGCCTTGGCGTACAACTTGGGCAACTTCCTTCACAGACTAGCGCTACCCCAGAGTGTAAAGCACTGGTCGTTGACAACGCTGAGGGAGAAGCTGGTGAAGATTGAGGATAAGGTCGTGCTCCACGTGTGGTATGTGACGTTTCAGATGGCCGAAGTGGCCATTCCGCGACGACTGTTCAAGGCCATCCTGCACCGGATTTCACGACTCGGCCCATTGTTACCTGCGCCAACATGACCAAGATGGTGTTCGCAAAAATGGAAATGGCCCAAAGTCCGATGGGGAGGTGTGTCCGAACTGGCATGAACAGCCCTGAAGGTCGCCTCCGATGGCTGTTGTTAGGCTGTAAACGGCCTCAAAGAGGGCTGGTGACTGCAAAATCGATCTTGAAAACGTCGGCGGTTATCCGCACACTAAGAGGAGAACTTGCCCGTGATGGGTGCGGGCGGGTGCATATGGGCCGAGTCGTGAAATCCGGTGCAGGATGGTGATTATCCTAAAGGTGAAAATCTTGAAGAAGAAAAACTTACAAAGCCACGCGGTTGGAATCCAGACAGTATAAAGCCTGTCAATGATTTCTGGCAGCTTGATAAGGAGGAAAAATTTACAGGAGATTCATCTGTTAAGATAATTTCCACTGCAGAATCATTTGATTTGGCAACGGAGAACATTGAAGTCAGTCCGGAACTTGTTTCTGTAAATTCAGAAATAATGGCAAAGGGCAGTGGTGGTTTATCAGCAAAACTTCGCTGGATTGGGCTTAAAGGGATTTTAAGAGAAGATCAATTAACTAAAAGTGAAAGAGAAGATAATGGTTGGATTAAATTCTATATTGATGATGTCGAACCACCAAAAGGAGCTAAATGGCTGCAATTTATTTGTGAAACAATGAAGAATGAGGATAGTCCAACTTGGTGGGATGATGCTAAGGTAATTGGAGAATTTGTGCGGCCAAAAAATATAGAAGTTCTGGTTAATCAGGTAGGATATGATGTTGATGCTCCTAAAAAATTCACAGTACAGAGTAATTTTTTACCTGAAGATAAAAAAGTAAAATATGAATTGGTTGATGAGGACGGGAAATCTGTCTTTGCAGTTCCTTTAGCATATTTTGGTCGTATGAAAGGAGCTTATGGTAATGATTGGGGAAAAGAATACTGGCGTGGTGATATGACTGATTTTAACACTCCTGGAGAATACAAGTTAAGAGTAAGAATGGATGGTGAAAAAAGCCAATCGTATCCTTTTAAAATCGAGGAGAATTTACTTTGGAATCAAACTTCCTATCCTGCATATAAATTTTTCTACTACCAGCGTTGTGGAATGGAAATTCCAGACTTTCATGGAGCATGTCATCTGGATGATGCCGTAACTATGGATGGAGAACAACTTTCAGTTGCGGGAGGTTGGCATGATGCTGGTGATTATAATGCGTATACGAATGCACCATATGTTTTTGGACTTCTACGAGCGTATACTATAGCAAAATCTGAATTTGATGATCAGGATAGACATAGAAATAAACAAAGTGATTTTCTAGATGAAATACTTTGGGGAGCAGATCATGTTAGACGTTTAATATCTCCGGACGGTTCCGGATATGGTTTCTGGGCACCTCCTGAATTAGAAACTGACAATATACCAGGGACAGGCGATGAACGTAAACTTCTTGATTATGGAGGTGATCATAATGATGGTGATACTTCTGAACACATAGCTTCAATGGCACGTATTGCCCACTATTTAAATGATGATGCGCAATGGATTGAATCTGCAGAACGTGGTTTGAAATGGGCAATTGATAATGGGAAGAATGGATCACGTCAGTTTAGTGCAACAGTTGACCTGTATGCTCTGACAAAAAATGAAAGATATGCAAGACGAGCACACGAATTGTTTCCGAAAAGCTCTGACGGATTGATTGAAGCTATTGAATCAGTTGAACTCTATGATCAGCTCTTCAACGAAGATCATAGTGAATTGCTGAAGAAGGAACTCGTAAAAGAAGCAGATCAGCTTCTTGAGATCTCGAACAATCCTTTTGGGCTTATATACTTTTGGAACGGAAGAAACACCTAACTGTTTTGGCACACCTCCACAATCAGGAGGAACAAGCATGGGAACCAATAGTAATCTTCTTTATGCAGCTATTACAATGGGGAAAGCATACAAATACAAAAATGATCCTCGTTATCTGGGTTTTATGTATGACCAATTAAACTGGATTCTAGGGAACAACCCCTTCAATATCAGTTTAATGGAAGAACAAGGAAGTGCATTCCCAACTACATATCACCATCGTTACTTATTTGGTGGTGTTGATCGTGGGGCAGTGTAGTAAACGGCATTATGTGGAAGGATTATCAAGATGATCGTCCATATTTTGACATGTCTGGGGTAGATATTCCTGTTAGTTCAACAAATGAATGTTGGTTGCCGCATAACACAAATTATTTACGCACATTAGCCTATCTTAAAACCATTCAAAAACAAAATATCTTTAACAAATAAAAGTCCTTCCTTTATTATTTGAATGAGGGCATTTTTATTGTTTTTTCATATCTCTAAATAAGAATTATGTTATTAATAGAATTGGTTGTTACGCTCGTGCCTATATAATGATACGAATTTACTTTCAAAATCATGGTATTATTTATCTTTGGACGTGAATTTAGTTTTAAATGCTAATTAAAGGTCAAAGATGGGTCGAGACTGGTTGGTTTTTTACTCTCACTTCTTTTTAAGAAGCATTTGTTGAGTTGCTTTTTTAAAGAGCCATGATTGAGAGCGACGGAAATCGGATGTTTTGGGGAGGGGTTGGCGTAAATATTGGCTAGTTCTTCAACGGTTCTCGGCAGGTTTTGACGTTATCATCGGCTTTCAATCAAATGGCCATTTCGTCTTGGAATCCCAATACCAATTTAACCGGGTTGAACTTCCGGTAGGTTCTGTAATATCAATATGCTATCTATACGAGTTTCCTACTACTTCTACGCAACTATATCTATCGTCCCAGTAACGATTTCTTTCTTGTCTTTAATCAAGCCTTTGAGTTGAATGGTTCGAAGATGAAATTGGTGGAATCAACACTGGTTGGTAAAGCGCACTTGTTTTTGGAGTCCTTAATCCAAAAGGTTTATGTACTAGTGGTACATAATACTGTTTTCAGCAGCTCTCACGCTGAAATTGAGAAGATTAAAGTGACGTATGTAAAGGAGTTTGATAATCGCAGGTAAGTATAGAATAGTTAATTTGGAGAGCTATCGTGATGCCATCATAATAATGATGCGGTATGGCCAGAGTATCGAGCAAATAGCTAAAGACCTTCATGTTTCTGAGGAGAGATTGCTGGGTTATCTCAAATCTGAAGGTTTGTTAGAGAGACTTAATCGCAGGTCTTGGACCTACAAGACCGAGCGTGAATGAAGATGAAAGAATGCCTCAAAAGCCCTACAAATTGTTAATTAACAGATCATCAATATTGTTTGGCGAGCCTTTGATTTCAAACAGTAAATTTTGAGAGAAACCCACTATAGGAGAACTTGGTCACCGGTCGAAAACTCTATGGCGCTAATCAAGTGAAAAAGATTAAGTCGATTTAATTAATAGACAAGAAGAGGAACACTTGATAACTGATATTGACTTTTGATGATATTTTAAAGACTGAACTGATTTTTCTCTCACTCTTAATCCTCAGCCTAGTAATTTTTGGATGTATGACTCAGGAATAGAAGGATGTACGAATTGGTGATAACAGTGAACAGATTCGTTCCAATGCTGTCAATACTTTAGTAGAGATTGATGAACTAGCAATTTAAGCATTGAATGATAGGAATGATCATAGTCCTTGGGGTTCGTACAGAGTTGTTGATGCGTTGAACAATATAAATACACGTGAAGCAAAGAAGGCGTTAGATGGATATCCTGCTCGTCTCAACTAAGAGGTCAGAATGAAAACTAAATTGATAGAAGTTACAAATTTATTATTACTTTTCGCTTTTGGGGTCGTCATTATTGGGTGTGAAACCCAAGAACAGAAAAAAGAAAAAAGAACACAAAAATTCATCCTGCAGCTAAATAATAGAAACCAGAATATCGAGACTCGCGTGAATGCTGCACGAGCCTTAGGTCGGATAAATACTCCTGTAGCGCAAAGGGCATTGATTAAAGCTATTCCTACACTGATTGAGGCACTGGACAATGATGATATCAGCACACGTGCTTTTGCTGCTAGTGCATTGGGCAGCATTGGTGAATCAGCCAAACAGGCAATACCAAATCTTACAAATAACTTGAGAAATGATAGGAATGAATTAGTTCGTGGATCCTCCGCTTATGCTTTAGGACGAATGGGAAAATCGGCCCAAGGCGCGATTTCTGATCTAGTAAAGGCATTGGATGACGAAAATGAGCTAGTTCGTCAAAGTGCCACTGAGGCCCTGGGTCAGATTAACCTGCCTCAAGCAACTGAAGCATTAAAACGGCACAAAAAAGGTGCCTCAAACTAGATTCATCCTTGATTAATAGAGTATGTTAGATTGTTAATAATTATTTGTTTGGTAGTAGGTATAGTGAATAGGGATTCCAACCACAGTCTAATCATTTTTTCGTCTTTGGCAATGGGCACTACGCTCCTTGTCACTTGAAACCAAGGAGAGACTTGCTGACCTGAACGAGGGTTGAGGTTGTGAAAATTCGTTTTTGATTAATCCATTCAAGACTTTTAGTAACATCTGGTTTTATAACTGATGATAAATGCTTTGGATTGCGGGATAGATTTGAGTGTAAACTTTCATCCGTTCTTCGTATTTCTTCTGAATTTCTTCTCGTGGATGGTAAACTTGCTTGATTCGAACAAGTTGATCAACTGCTGACCGAACTGAAGGGTACTTTCCAATTGCCGTCCCTGCTAATATAGCAGTTCCTAAACAAACACCTTCCGAAACATCAAGAGCAATCACCTTTTTACCAAATATGTCTGCTTTAAGTTGGAGCCACTGCTCTGATTTTGCACCACCGCCGATTGCGCGGATTTCGTTAATTGTAACCCCCGCAGAGTCTAAAAGCATGAGGTTATGTTTGATCTCAAAGCTTATTCCTTCCAAAATTGATTTGACCATGTCCGGTTTGCTTGTACCAAGCGTTAAACCGAGTATTGCGCCCTTGGATTCAAGATCCATTTTGGGAGTTCCTGAACCGTTAAAATGGGGCAGGAGCATAATTGGTGATGGATCCTTAGGCATTGATTTCATCAAAAGATCGTAGACATCCTGGCCAGATGATGCTGCCTGTTCAATTTCGTATTGTGCGAAGTTATCACGGAACCATCGTAGAATTACACCTCCACTTGAGACGAAGCCAAGCGTGACATACATACCATCAACTACATGGGGATAGCACGAGAAGTTACCATCAATCATTTGTTGATTGAGTACAGGCTTAGAAAACACCGGTACGATACATTCAACAGTACCAGTGGCATCCATCACATCCCCTTCATCAATGATCCCCGCACCGAGTGCACCGCATGGTTGATCATGCCCACCAGTAACGCCAACGACGTTCTGTGGTAGGCCTAAATCTTTGGCGATGTCAGAACCAATTTCGCCGATTATTGTGCCTGAAGCTGCGGTACTAGAGAACATGGAAGAATCCACATTTATCATATTTAGCATTTGTTCAGACCAATCTTTTTGAATGATATCAAAAAGCATAGTACGAGCAGCAAGGGAGTAATCAACCACAGGTGGCAAACCAAGTTTATAAAACACAAAATCCTCATACCCCAAGAATTTCCAAGTTTGCTTAAAAACTTCGGGTTGGTACCGTTGGATCCAAGTTAATTTTGCAAGTGTTGTAATATCGCTTAATGGAATGCCAGTGATCTTCATCAGCTCAAGTTTACTTGCCTTTTGGCTGATTTCATTTGAGATATCAGTTGTACGAGCATCAAAACTAGTGATAGTATTTGCTAAGATTTCACCCGATTTTGATATTGGGGTGACGGCTTCTCCTTGAGAAGCAACACTAATAGCTTCAACGGGGTCATTTTTTGTTTGTTGAGCAACTGACTGAATACAATCAGAAATTTTATCCCAGACAACATGGCTATCCAGTTCAGACCAGCCGGGCTGAGAATGTAAAAGCGGATATTCACCGTAGGCTTGTGCCAAAATCTTTCCTTCAATATTAAATACAATTATCTTACATCCTGTTGTACCAACATCAATTCCTAAAAGACTCATTCGTTTCTCCTCATGTAAAGTAGGTTTGTTTTTTATGTCTAATTATCGATGGTTGGCTTTCTCTCATCAATCTCATACGCACGACCATAACTAGTGGAATCTCAGGTATGTTGTTCCACCGAACACCTGGCCTCCTCGAGCCCATCTACGACGAATCCAGTAGTAAAACATAACTGAAAGAGTCCGTGAATCAGTTGGTGGTAGTAGTACTGCGATTCTGGTTGCCCAATGATTCCCTCTGTTTCCTTCGTGAAAGGCGACAAGTACATCGACATCTTCACTCCGATATGGGTATGCTTACCCACCTCTTGAGTTTCTAGACTTTAACATCCGTGTCAGGGCTGAGAATAGCGGGGTGATTTCCAGCATATCTATGAGGTCCATTGTACAAACAGCTTTGTCGAATCGGCCAACACCCAAAGATAACAGAGCGTTGACCTTCGTTGTGTTATCTTTGGGTGTGCGCTTCCAAGGACGCTCGATGAACTTGATATTATAATCGAAAGCAACGACCTGTGCCCTGAGTTCAGCTATGTACCGGGCAAAGCAGCCAGCATCGTAGGCCATATCCAAAATGGCATCGCCGACGAAGACAGCAAGCAACCGTTCTATGGAGGGTTCAATCAATGGCGTCTGAAAATCATTCCCATCACCTATGCAGTTATCCCACCAGTGGGCGTTTGCATCCCATATCCAGCGGTTATCGTTCGTGTATTCAGGAAACTCGGACTTTTGCCGTTTCGTGGTCATGTTTTTAAGCCGACTAGTATTTAGATTTCAAAAACGTCACCGTCATGGGCAATGGCAAATGGGTAAGGCAATGATTTAAGGATCTCTTTTAAAGTCTCTTCTCCTTCACCATGCCATGGATCATGGATATGATTCAGGACGAGATATTTGATAGGGCATCCCTTAAGAATTGGTAGTGCTGTTTTAGGCAAGAAATGTGTCATTTCACAGATACATATATCAGAGGGTTCTTCACGAACAATCACAGGGAAATCGGAAAAATCTTGGCTGAGATCTCCAGTGAATACAACTTGTTTTTCGGAACTATTTAGGATAAAGGAAAAACTGACCGGTTTATTCGAACTCTTAATGTGATTGTTGCCGACAGCCTTCATGGTAATTTTATCGTCTTCAAATATTGGACCTTCTTCGATTGACTTGAGGCTAATAATCGAAGAAGGCCATTTTAGATGCATTGCTTTTAACCAACCTTCTAATTGGCTGATTGCTCTTTCTTCCGGTAAAAAAATATCAGTATGTTGATTGTCTTGTGGACGCTTCAAGAGAGATTTGATGACACCAGGTAATCCACCAGTATGATCTTCGTGCATATGGGTGATAAAAACAGCTTGTAGTTTGTGAAATTCCTTGTTAGCTCGAATCATTAGTCCATTTGCCGGTGCTCCCGCATCAATCAAATATGACACATCGTCAACTTCTACAAGCGTGGAGGAATTAAACCGATTATATGTATGGTTCCCGTGGCTTGTTCCCTGAGTCGTTATTCTCATAGACTCTCCTGTCTCTGTGTAACTCGAACGCATTTAGGTTTACGCCGTCTGGAAATACGACAAACTATATGGTTACCGGAGCATTCAGCAAAATTCGGTCAACCTTTTGTTTAGGCGGTGAATTTCGGCTGTCGTGGCGCTCGACCTCGTTGCAAGCGTAATTTCGAACCGACTAGCGGCAGGTTGATCCTTTTACCATTTTGTAAATGTGATTCCATAAATGCAAAGATTAACTCTGTACTAGCATAGGCCACTCTGATACCGCCTCGCGTCGTGGCGTTGGTATCCAACGCCTGTACAAGATCTTCAATAAGATTTTGCGTAGAACTGGAACCCTCAAATTCAGGAAAAGTATCAGGTACCAAACATCGTCGCCAACCCGGCACATCAGCTTGACGACGGAGCTGCCATTGCCAGCCATTGTTCCAACAGGTCAAGCTTCCTTTTTCACAGATAGCTTCCCATTCGCTGGCACGTGGGGATAGCATTGCATGTACAGTTACTTCATTTTCAAATTGGATTATTCCCTGACCAACTGGATCTTCATTAACAACCTCGCCACTAATAATATTATCTCCATTAGGCAGGTGAGCAGAAACCCATGTTGCAGCAACATCATTGTTCAGACGAAGAACAAGATCGAAATTGTGGCTGGCAGAGTTGAACAGGGGCCCGTTTGAATAAATAATCAAAGTTTTCAGTTTGCCAAGGTCTCCGCTATCAATGATTGATTTCATACTATCGAATCCTGGATGCCAACGACGATTTGTGCCTAAGTTAAACATCACACTGTTTTTTTCTACTGCATCTACCATAGCTTGAGCTTCTTCCATTGAGGCGGCCATCGCTTTCTCAGCGTAGATAGCTTTGACGCCATGATTAGCTGCATCAATGACAATCTTGGCTCGGTGTTCCGGTTGGGTGGCAACACTGACAATCTCCGGTTGTTCCTTTTCTAGCATCTCCCGATAATCAGTGTATTGGTGTTCTTTAGCAATCCCGTAGAGTTTACCGAATTCTCTCATGACATCCGACCGAAGATCAGCACAGGCGACCAAATCGGTTCGTTCCTCAGTTTGGAATCCTCCAGCATGTGAATACGGAGGTATGATTGCCTTGTAATCAGTAACTTCATGATCAATGAAAGCTCCCATACGACTACAACCGATAACGGCAGCACGATAAATTTTCATGTTTCATTTTCTCCGGATTGATGTTACTCTGATTACATGCGTTTGATGATAACACGGTGACATGTTATCATCAAACGGAATTCTCATGCCCTGAAAGGATCAAACCTTCCTTGATCTGGTATGCTTAGATCAAAAAAAATGATACTACTATGGAACCCAAGAATCTCATTTTCATTTTATCGGATCAACATAATCGGGATATCATTGGTGCCTACGGAAATTCCATCATACAAACACCTAATCTTGATCAGCTTGCCGAACGTGGTACTACGTTCACTAATGCTTATACCAACTGTCCTATTTGCGTCCCGGCTCGCGCATCTCTAGCAACTGGCCGTTATATACATCAAATTCGGTACTGGGATAATGCGTTTCCATATGATGGTTGTATCGACAGTTGGGGTCACCGTTTAAAACAGCAGAATTATCAAGTTGACTCCATCGGCAAGTTACATTTCCGTGGATCACATGATGATAACGGGTTTTGTCAGGAGATAGATCCGTTGTATGTAGTGGATGGGCATGGTGATGTATTAAGCTGTATTCGGGACAATCCCCCTACCCGCGATAAACGAGGAGAAATTGATAACGCGGGAACTGGTGATTCGACTTATCTGCAATATGATGCCAGCAATACTAATCAAGCTTGTCAATGGCTGGCTGAACGAAAAAACGACCAGACCCCTTGGGTACTCTTTCTGTCTTTTGTTTGTCCTCACCCTCCATATATTTCTCCGGCAGAATTTTATCAGCTTTATGCGATGGATCAGATCCCGTTTCCTGCTCAGTGGCACACAGATGAATGGCCGGATCATCCTGCCATTGAGCGATTTCGTGATTTTTTTGCTTACTCTGATCTTTTTGATGAGGAACCACTGCGAAATTTTCTTACAGCCTATTACGGTGTGTGCACCTATTTGGATCAACAGATTGGTCGGGTTTTGCAAACTATGGAAGAATGTCATCTCCTTGATACCAGCCGAATTATTTATACTTCTGACCACGGGGAATCGCTTGGTGCACGTGGTTTGTTTGGAAAGTTTACTATGTATGATGAGTCGGTTGCTATTCCTTTTATCGTGGCTGGTGCCGACGTTCCAAAGAACAAAGTGGTTGAGACCCCTATCTCTTTGGTAGATTGTTTCCCATCCATTATAGAGGCTGTTGGTGGGCATCTGGTTGAGGAAGACGGGGATCTACCAGGTAAATCTATTTGGGAAATTTCCCAAGCATCCAACCAAGATCGGTTTGCTTTTAGCGAATACCATGCAGTTGGCTCAGAGAATGCTATCTACATGCTTCGTGATAGGAGATACAAATATATTTACTATGTTGATGACCCCACACAACTCTTTGATTTACAGGTTGATCCAGAGGAGAAGCAAGATCTGTCGAATCTACCTGAGTACCAAGAGATACTCCAAAATTTTGATAGAGAACTTCGCAATATTGTTGATCCTGAAGCAGTTGATGCAATAGTTAAAGAGGATCAGAGATCAAGGATTTTCGAGAATGGTGGAGAAATGGTAGTACGTCAGCGAGGTGCATTTGACAATTCTCCAGTTCCTATTAGACCTCTTGCATAAGTCAAAGAAATAAAAGTTCGGATATTTTTAAGCCCACGTATTCAATGAATTTAGGTGCCTCTCGGCTATAGAATTCTGGTGAGTTTTACTACTTATGCAAGAGGTCTATTTAACTCGGTGCGTGCATTAGGAAAATGTGAGGTGGAAGATAATGCTCAATAACAAAAGGCATAGATCCAATGATGAATTAACAGAAGTGTCTGATCTGATATCAATAGTAGTAACATTATTTCTTGTTATGTTCGCGGTTGTAACAGGAGATGCAGAAAAATGGAAACCGTACGATGACTTTTCCCAAGGGTTTGATGCTGTTGATCAACAACCGGGAGAGGTCAAGTTTGGTAAAAAATGGATTCGTTACGTGCCGGAAGCACGATTGAAGATGGCAGTTGAAAACGGGATGCTTTTATTCAAAGTTAATGCTCCGGGTGGAAGGGATCCGGGATTTAAATTAGGGTTTGGTTGGGAAGAGAAAGATATAATTGGCATACAATTCACAGTTAAAGTAGCTGAGTTGTCCAAGGCTGGCGGTTGGTTCGGTGTTTTATGTACTGATCAAGAACCTAACTGGAAGGGTACTAATTGGGTATTTGGTGTTTCTCCGAGCCATCAGCATAACTGGGGACCTAAGACCTATTTCGGCTCTGGATCCTTTGGGAATTTTGGCGGTTGGAAAGCTTTCGCTTACAATGATATTCCAGAGAATACCAACATGTTAAGAACTTTCAGATTGATATGGAATAACAAAGCTCACCAGATGTCTATCACTATAGATCCAGGAAAAAAGACAGAATGGCACAAAGCAGATGTCCATTCTAATTCGGATCTAGGCAAGTTTCCTTGGTGGAGCATTTACCTCACTGCTGATCAGGCAGTCAAAGTGGTCATTGATGATATTCATATACAATCTGAAAGTTTGCCATATTCTGTGACATCACATAGTAAGCTAGCAATAAAATGGGCTGAGATTAAAATTAGTAATTAAGAATCTCTCTGAAATTTCACACACATTGAAGTGAAAATAACAATGTACAGAGGTGAGAATCCAATGAGTATTCTTATTCGAAGCGTTATAGTAAAAAAACTACCTGTCATCGTTTCTATAGTTTTTTATCGGTTGAAGGTGTGGCGCTGTATTGGCTCAATCCAACTGCCAAATGACAGCGGTCGACGTTAAAAGGTGAACCGTAGGCAGTCTTAGTGCGAGACAAATTCGCACTGACATGGGATGTATCAAAAGTTAGTAAATTGATAGCCTGTTTGTCAAAATTGCGAAAATGACTAAAAGTCGAGGTTTAATGTTAACGGAAATAATGTCTGCCATTAAAGTCTAAGAAAAGGCGATTTTGCGCGGTGATACCCACATCAATGCTATGAATATAATGATCAATCGGGACTATAAAAGACCTTGGTGCCAACCATGCAAGGCGCATACCAGACCCCAGGAAAAGTGGTTTTCTTTTACCTGCAAACAATGCGGAGGGAAAATGACTCGAGGCGCAATCATGTGGTCATTTTATATTGGTGTCTTGGTTTGGATCGGGTTACCAATCCTAACAGAAGACGTAGGCCGATTGGAATATGTTTTCCCCTGGTTGTTCATCCCATCATATGTGTTAATTCGGATATGGATAGCATCTAGGGGCAAATCTTGATTTGGTTATATCTAACAATGAATAATTACAGAAATACTTCCTTTTTTTATTGTCGAATTAATTACTGTGATTGCCATCGGCTACGCTGCTGGCAGTGGAGTTGATAAAAATCTACCTAAATATGGGGATGATAGCTGGTGTCTAACTACCGCTTCAAACTTGGAATGGACCTTCAAATGACAGGCTTGCCTCTGAATGGGGCTTTGTCTTTGGCGGAGGAACTCGGTGCAAAGTACGGATGGTTTGGCGATCTGCACTGGGCTGTCAGTGAAGTAACTGACGCTACAATTAATGGGATAGGTGAGTTAGCCGCTCGGCATGGAGTTAAACTGTTTTTAATCGGTGCAGGAGGTGCCTTTAGTAAAATCCACTTGGCTGACTTGGTACTGGAAACGCTACCAGATCAGCCAGAATTTCGACGGGATTTTAACCGCCTCATTCAGACCATGCAGGCTGCTAACCGACTCGAGGTGGATTCGGTTTTGGTATACACATTCGCTTGGCCTGGTGAATACTCAGCAGGTAAGCCAACTTGGCCGATGCGTTGGCTGACACGTGGTGGTGTCATTGCCAATGTCGACATGGAGAAGTTACTCAAAGTTTTCTCACTGGTAGTGGAGCAGGCTGAGAAATATAATATCAACATTGTCCTTGGGAATTTGCCTTGGCATTACACCAACACAACCAGCCATTGTCGGCAATTGATTGAGCAACTTGGTTCAAAGAGAATCAAGATTATGTGGCATCCGTCTGACAATCTAACCTCTGGTGAGTCAGACTCGGCGACGGCGGGCTTCATTAACGTCCGTCCCTTTCTTCATTCGCTTCATGTCAAGGATCTGCGTGTCATTAATGGCCTGAACCTCAATTTTGAGTACTGTCCCATTGGTGAAGGGGATGTCGACTACCTGACCGTGCTACGTAATCTCCGCGATCACTGCACTGATGCAGTTTTTGCAGTAGCAACTCACTTTACTCTGCCTGATGCAGACGGAGCGGACACAATGCGAATCAACTTTTCCAATATCAAATCCCTTATCAGCCAAGTAGAGGCTGGTAGATAAAAGCAATCTACTTGTTGTCAGAAAATATAGGGGAATATTAGGTGGATCAACAGGGCCAAGCGGTGGTGAAAAATCAGATTGGCGTACTCCGACCGTCTATCTGGTATTTTTCAGTAATGCCTTTGTCGTTTGACAATCCCTAGGTGCTGATTCCACAGGTTTTCCTCTTTCTGCGGGCCGCCGTCCATATTGTAGAGTTGGCCGAGCACTTCCTCGATTGGTCCAGCCTCCTGAACCTATTCCCTGAATCATCTTCTATTTATCCTGCCGAATGGCAAAGATGCCCCCAATGGAATGATGTATGATTGCTTCCCGAATCGGTTTGGACAATTTTCCTTAGTACAAAGCTAGAAGAATATTGTGGCTATCTTCACCTGCATTTCCAGGCAGGTCAAAGCCAAGAATCTTTGCTACTGTTCCTATCAGATCTGTCAGGAAAATTGGCTCTTGACTGATTGTACCGGCAGGAATCATCGCTGGCCACCGTGCCACAAATGGGATTTGGTGTCCACCATCCCAGATGTCGGCTTTGATTCCATAATAAATGTAGCTTGGATATGACCAAACCTTCAATTTGATGGACGAAATCGCCATGAGCGCTCACCTGACTTTTGCCGATGAATTCAGGGGCAGGCACAATTGGCGTGTGGGGGACCGGTTAGCGGGAAATACAGGAAGAATGGAGACCTACATTCGTTTTTGGATTGGGTGTTGATGTATTCAACTGCCCGACTGGTTAGATCAGGTAGAATTTGAACCAGATCCCAACCTTCGAGCATCAGGCTAAGATTACCAAACATGGCGTCTGGATTGGACCTGGTTGAAGTGCCGACCGACCGGTCATTTTCGATATAACAATAGGGAGAGTAAATTGGGAATAGCCGTTCCAAAGTAGTAATCGAAAACACGGGTTGTGGGTCCTCTTCCAATCGGCTAGCTGAAATCTATATCTTCTCTAGTGCTGCCAGGTTCGGGCACTGTGCCATCTGCTTTCCTCCAATTCCAGTCGAGATGCCATTTGCCGACACAGGCTGTATGGTACCATGTTCTTTGAACGGAGCAGGCACAGTGAAGCATCCATCTTCAATCAGCGTCTGGTCAAACGGCCTCAGTACCCCCTGTTTTTACCGTGATTGCCAGCAGTAACGATCAATTGAGGCTCCCTATCGGGTCGGGGTGCAAACTGCAGAGGGCGAATGAGTAAGTCAAATCGCCATAGCCCATATCGTTTGCCATGATCCAGACGATATTTGGCTTAGATCTATCTTTATTCTCTAACATCTTCCCTCTGTAATCCATTAACAGTGATTCACCTAACCATGCTTCATCTCCAATCTTAGCTAAGAGCAACTAGGTGATTAAACTGTGAATCCCAATCTAGAATTTCTAGCTGTTAAAATCTTGTTCTGATAATTGAATCTAAATTTAGACTCTTTATATGTGTAAATTGAAATTTGCTTTTGATACCATGAAACTTAACAAATCTAATTTTAGCATAACTCCAGAATGATTTAATTCTATTAGTATCAGATTCCCTTCTGACAAGTCCATTATCTACATGCTGAACTTCAAAATGCTTATTACATTTAACATCTATTAAACTATTAGACCTCTCGCATTAAGAGTAATTCTTTATAAATATCCAAATGTTTTCTCAGAAAGATGTGACCTCGTTACGCGCTCGTTTTTCCTATGATAACAACCAGTTTGATATCTTACTAAATGTGCTAAACTAGCTTAACCTTTTCATTAATTCCAATCTTGTATGGTCGTATCATTTTTTGATGTTAGGGCACAGGGGAAGAGTACACATATGCCATCAAATAGGAAAAAGCTTATGTTTGTCTTAGTCTGATGAGGCTCCTGACTTCATATTAGTGGGATACGTCGCCAATTGTTCCCTAGCTATGCTGGAGGAAAGCAATGTGTTGGATATAAAGCGTTATTGAATATTAAAGATATCAATGGGAAATCAGTTTAAAGAAATCCGTCTACGTGCCTTCATACTCGGCTTATTTCTTTTGTCGTTGAATGCTCATTGGACGCTTGTGCTAGAATCAATATGGTATGCGTGGCCGACCGATGCAGTTCCATTTTCGACGGTTATTGTACTTATTTTTTTCGTTGGGATTTTAAATGTGCCATTTCAAAAACTGTTCCCTAAGATCGCGCTAAATTACGGTGAAATCATTACGCTTTACATCATGATGTCAATATCATCTGGAATAGCAAACTGGAATATGTTGGCTGCCGCTATTCCTCTTGCAGGACATGCTTTCTGGTTTGCAACACCTGAGAATGAATGGAAGCAACTGATTTGGCAATATTTACCTGATTGGTTAACAATTTGGGATTATCAGGTACTTCGAGATTATTACGAAGGTAAATCATCTTTCTTTAGTAGCCAGTATGTTCGAGTTTGGGCTTGGCCCATATTAGCCTGGACAGCATTCTCTTCCGTGTTTTTCGGTACCATGGTATTGATTAGCGCTCTTTTACGAAAACAGTGGGTTGATCATGAACGTCTTACTTTTCCGGTTATCCAGATGCCAGGAGCAATGATGAATCCTCAATCCGGTTTCTTTCAATCCAGATTGATGTGGATAGGATTTGCTATTTCGGGTACGATCGTGCTGATTAACAGTATGCACTTCTTTTTTCCGCAGATACCTTATGTTCCGGTTAAACGCCAGCATATTGATCATTTTTTTGCTGAAAAACCTTGGAGTGCCGCTATGCCGATGAAGATATCATTCTATCCGTTTATAATTGGCCTTGGCTTTATGATGCCACTGGATCTCTGCTTTTCAGCTTGGTTTTTCTATATGTTGACACGAATCGAATTAGTTGTTATTAATGCGACAGGAATCCGAACAAGCTCAGGATTCCCTTACTTTCACCAGCAGATGTTTGGTGCTATGCTAGTTGTTTTCAGTTTTTATCTGTGGAACGGACGTCAGCATTTCAAACACGTTATCATCCAAACAATTCATGGGCCAAGCCAGAAAGATGCTTTGGAGCCTTTGTCTTATCGAACAACTGTTATTGGGATACTTCTTTGTTTTACCTTTATGATATTCTTTTGTGTTTGGATGGGAATGTCGTTATGGTTTGCAATTGTCTATTTGCTTCTGTTTTATGTTATTGCTGTCACAATTACCCGAATTCGTGTTGAATTGGGACTTCCAGTTCACGATTTTGAGGGGATGGACTGTAGAACAAACCTTCCGTTGATGTTTGGATCCCGCAATCTGGGTGCAAGAAATTTGGCTTCAAGTATGATGTTCAAATGGGCAGAGACAGGGGATCTTAACCCTCATCCAATGCCACACCAACTTGAGGGATTCAAAATGGCTGATCAGGCTCATGCAGACCGCCGACGTTTTATGATAGCAATGCTTTTGGCTGTTGTCTCGAGTTGTTTTATAACGTTCCTTTCAACCTTGATGACGTATTACAAAATTGGTGCTAATTCATCCTATTTGACACGATGGTATGGGAGTAGTCCATTCAATACTTTGCATCGACATATTACCTTGCCTCAGGCACCAAATTTGGGGGCGATTTCTGCGATGGGAATTGGTGGAATCGTTGGCTTTTTGCTGATGATTTTGCGGGCAAAATTAATCTGGTGGCCTCTTCACGCACTCGGTTATATTTTGTCTGATAGTTGGGCTATGTATAATCTGTGGAGTTGTGTTTTGATTAGTTGGTTACTAAAATGGGCGATTCTAAAACGGGGTGGTTTAAAAGCCTTCCAATCGGCGCTACCCTTTTTCTGGGGATTAATCCTAGGAGACTTCATCGTAGGAGGTAGTTGGTTGGCAATTGGCGTGATTCTTGATCTTAGGCAAATTTATGTTTTTTACTTATAATATGAAATTATGGAGGTATCCACATTTTTGTTTCTCTAGCTGTTCTATTCGATTCTGGAACGCTATGTAGTCTTTGTCCGCTGAGAAGCGCTGGCCTACTAAGAATTTCTTGTTCAAGTGGTGTTGATGTGAGACTCAGAACCGACGCGCGTTCCAGCCATAAACCGAAGCGGAGTTAGAAGCGGTTAAGCACATGATGTTATGAGGGGGCACTATTGTGTTCTCAGGATCGACCTATTACGTTTACCAGAACGGTCAGATGCGTTGCGGTTTAGTTGCCTGTCAGTTTACCTATCCGATGTCAATCCTGGGAAACTGCGCTTTCTTTCTGGCAGGCATAAAGTCACTTTCCCTTATCCTGAGGGTCTTCGTATGCACACACTCGATACAGATATTGTTTATCAGGTCAATGTCAAGGCTAGGGTATCTGATGATTCTCAACGAGGTTACTATCCATGATGCTCAGCCCTAGAAGGGAAAGAGAGCGAGATGCTGCGTTCTTTACCAATATATTCCCAAGTACCTGAATTATGACGATGACGGTGAGCATTACGAAATCAGTTATCCGGAGTGGAGTTCTGAGTTAACCGAAGCTCAACAGGTCGATCAAGGATGACGGCACCACCATCGCATTGCCCTAGTGGGGAGGCAGATCCTCTTAGCGTCCCTGATTCACTACAAAATATTGCAGCGTCGGTTGCCTTTCCAAACCAATCGTTGTTCCAATTTGATGGGTACTTGATGCAACTAATCCAGTCTGGCCGCCATCACCCAAAACGGTTGTTGCCCAACTTCGTAGTCTTGTAGTGCATATAACTCGCCGGTCGTCGCATCCACACGATAGGAGGTCATTATGTTGGCTCCCTCCCCAGCACAGTACAGGTATTGACCCGTTGGGTCAATGTTGAATGATCGGGGACTGGCTGGAACTGGAAAATGACCGAACGGACTCAATGTTCCAGCAGTATCGATATTGAATCCCACAATGCTGTCGTGACCACGGTTGGAAGCATAAACCCATTTCCCCTTTGGGTGTACTTCTACATGGGCAGTGGCTCCGCCCCCTGTATAGTCCGATGGCAAAGTCGAGATATTCTGGAAGATCTCAAGAGTACCATTTCTCGCCTCGTAGTGATGAGCAGTTACTGTGTTGCCCTGTTCGTTGACGATATAAGCGACGTCCCCTTGGGGCCGGAAACAGATATGGCGTGGGCCGGTTTCATCGTCAGGCGGCTCAAGTTCGGCGGGATCATTGGCCGTGAGCAGGCCAGACTCACTATCGAAGCGGAATTGGCAGGTCTTATTGGTCGGACAGACATGCGGCACAAAGACGAAGCGATCCCCATCCACCGCGTGAATGGCGTGAGCCTTTTCGCCAGTATCGATATACTGTACTAGTTTCTCAATTGTACCATCGTTACCCAGCCGATGTACTGTAACCCCACCATCTCCGTAGTAAGCGGTAAGCAGGAAACGACCTGTGCAGTCTGTAGTCAGGTGGGCCGGAATGCCGATGCTCGTATCTACTTTATTGATAAGTGCCAATTGGCCTGTGTTTGTGTCGAGACGAAAACTGGCCAATGTCGTGGATTCAACATGAGCTACTAACATCACTTTTCCAGACGGGTGCAAACAGAGTGCACCCGAAGGTCCATAGGCGTTATTGGCTGTCCACAACTCTAGTGTTCCCGAGTCGAGGTCCAAGTTGTAGCATTTGATTTGTTGGTCTCCAGTTAGCGAGACAAAGACCACACAACGATTATTATTTTTCATTATATTACTAAGCTCCTTTTTGGCGCAATTTACTGCAATTTGCTATTATCCAGACGTTGCGCTTAGAATACGCCGCGTTCCATTTTGATTTTCTGCCTCGTAGTACAACCGACAACGGCCATCGTCAAGGTTGATTACGCAGGGTTCTGAGACCATTCGGCAGTCCAGCGGACGATCGAGGTCTAAAATTGGACCCGCGTCCTTGATGAAGTTCAACCCATCTGGGGAAGAGGCACTGAAAATACCACCACGAATCTTGTCGCTCCAACCCGAATAGTATATGCGATAGCTACCATTTGCTAGGCGAATTACCTCCGGTGCATAAACTGCGTATGATTCACGTTCTTCGCTCTCTTGCGCAATACGAATACTCGGCTCCACCTCGAACCACAGTCCATCACTGGAGATGGCACTAATTATGTGGTTCTGTGCACCGAGTCCCGTCCGCATTGGGTACGAGTAGTGGTGAAAGTACAGTCTGTATTCCAACCCCGTCGGTTTGTCGGGAGACTCCACGTGGATGCATCTCGGTGAGCCGAATGACCATTCAGAATTTGCTACCCGAACTCCCTCTTCCGGTTTCCATTGTAGTCCATCCGTCGATATTGCACTGAGGACCACCGTCGGTCTGTCACTTACTCTAGCCTCGAAGTACATTCTCCAGCGACCATCGGGTAGTGGGATAACATCAGGACAGAGTACTCGATGCGTGGCGTTAGGTTCATGAACGTCGATCCTGATGCCGGGCTCTTTCGTCCAATTCAGTCCGTTTCTCGAGACAGCACTGAGAATGTAGCCTCCTGATACATCTATCACACGGCCGGGACCGAGACCGGTGTAGTACATACGAAAACCTCCCTCCGGCAGTCGCACAACATTGGGCGTCAGAATGCTCATCGAGTCGAGTGGTGTGTCAGGCCCAATGGAGACTTCCAGATCCTTTACCCATATTAACCCCGGATCGTCCTTAATGTAGTGAACAGACCTGATGCCCGTGAAATCAGTGTTCATGATTAGTCGCTTTCCATTTAGTCTCGAATTGTTTGTTCTGTGTTGATTGACTCGTTACCAAAACTGAAGGGAGTAGTGGGTTTTAACAAGTTTATAACGTCCGCTCTATCCTGATTTTGTCAGGTATTCCTCAAGACTCATAGCCTGCTAATTTAGTGGGTTGTCAAATTTTGGCTAATTTATAAATGTCTATTGGATTTTTCGAATGTGTGGATGGAAGAATCAGGCTCTTTTAGTTTTTGGGGATTGTGAACTATTGAAAGTGAAACAACATACCAAAACATTTGCGTCGAGCCGATCAACTCGGCATTATACAGGATTTTTCTTATAACCCTCACCAGGAATTGTTATTTTTTTGTATTGTCTCCACCAGGTTTGGTAGAAGGAAATACCATGCCATTTGACAATTATATGGCTGGTTAGAAAAGTCTGCAAGCGTAAATTATCTCAACAGTGCCTTCACGTCCAAAAGCGACTTCAATGGGACCTGATAAAATCCTATTGATGCATTGTTCCCTCCACACCGCACGAAAAGCCTACATCAACTGGATTAGGGGTGATACATTTTAAACGTATGTAAGAGGAAATAGGCAACTGTGGGGTAGAAGAGTTACCCATCTTACAGTCAATGAGAATGTTGTAGATTGCCGTGAAGATCGGTTTTTCAAGTTGGACAACAGCCGACACGTAACATGCCGATGGCACTACGACCACTGGTGACGGTGTGTTGCTCGTCAGCATCAGGTTTCCTTGGCGTTGTCATCTATCTTCTCCCATTAGGGAAAATTCAGACGGGATTTTCCAATTGAATTGGCAAATCCAAAAAGATATACTAAGGCTGAATTGATGTTAGGCGAATAACTAAATTAAGACAAAATCAGGCATTTTTGGTGCCGTATGTAAGAGATGCATCAGGAGGAAAGCTATGAAAGAGACCATAATTCCCAAGATTGCTCCTGACGAAGTTATCGATTTTATGAACATTGACTCGACGGACTTCGGATCATTCACTTTAGCACAGCGGATTCGTCATTTCGAGGTGGAAGGCTATATGATGCTACCCGATGTGCTGGGTGCTGAGCACATCGCAAAGCTTAAGAAGGAGCTTTCTAACGCTCTTATGCGTCCTAAACCATATAGCGAGTACCAGACGACTGCAGCTAAACAACCCCAATGGATTAGCCGCACCGTGGCTGGACTCATTGGACATCCACCGGTGATTGAGTTTCTTACCGAATTGATGGGTCCAGATATTGTATTTACCCGAGGTTTCTTTCAACGCACCCATCCCGGCTCACCTGGTATCTCAATGCACACCGATGGCCAACCTCACGGATCGTCAATCTTTGATTATGAGGGTAGTTCTCCACGATTGCTGCGTGTGCTCTACTACCTCGATGATCTCATCCCAAAACGGGCACCGCTTCGACTCATCCCGCGGAGTCATATTTCCTTCCATGCACATGCCAGCCCGTACGTGCGCTACAAGTCCCATCCTCAAGAGATTACCCTGTGTGCCAAAGCCGGTTCGGCGGTCGTTATCCCTAGCACGCTGTTTCACGCCACGCACCCGAATACCGATGGTTCACTTAGAGAGCTCATTCAGTTTGGTTATCGACCCGCTTGGGCGGGCCCCATTAAGCCGATGAAGGAATGGGACCCTAAATTGGTTGCCGATGCGCCTGAACAAGCCAAGCCATTTTTGCAGAGCCTCAATACGACTGGTGGAGTTTGGGAATTAGAACATAAGCCGAAGGGGATGAGGACTGAAGCGCAAGGTATTGATCCAAGTCGTTGGAGCGATTGAACTATATACCTTAGCTCTACTTTATATTAAAATCCGCCTTTTGCCTAATCAGGAAGGTGGGAATCTAGAGGCATGTTGCAAGGGTTAGTTAAAAGCTAGATTCGCAAGTCGATTAGAACTGGCACCAAAACTTCTACCGTCATTTGGGCCACAGCGGAAGTCTAGAATATAAGCAACAAAAGTTGAAATTATGCTATGAAAAGATGAGGTGGCGGTTTTCAAAATCGGATTTAGTCGACTATTATTAGAAACAAGGGAGTGTCACATGCCAAAAAAGAGTTTGAAACAATGTATCCATGATGGGGAAATCATTATTGGTAGAGGAGCCTCAATTTTGACAGAGCCGGATCAACTTAGATCCATTCTGGATAAAGGCGACTTCGATTACATTTGGATTGACAGCCAGCATTCTGCGTTTAATGAGGAGCGATTGGTTAACTTCTGCAATGTGGCTGACGAATTCGATATGCCAGTTCAGTTTCGGATTAATCACGCTCGTAGTGCTTACCTGATTGGCAACTATCTAGATCTAGGACCGATGGGCATCGAGGTTCCGCAAGTGGAGCTAGAATCAACTGTTGACGAAGCCATCGATGCCTTTTACTATCCGCAGTTTGGTAAACGGAGCTGGGGTGGTGCGTCTCGGAAAGTTGCGCCAGAACACCATGGGCGTTTAGAGTACGCCCAATGGTGGAACGAAAACGGTGTGCTTTGGGTGCAGATAGAGTCAATTGGCTCAGTAACCAACGCAAGGAAACTGGCCAAGCCAGGGGTTGACTGTCTCTCTTTTGGCCCCTCAGACTTGAGTTTTAGCATCGAAAGTTACCCGAACCATTTTTTGAAGACGGTTGATGACTGTGCTCGTCATGTAGCGGAACAGCTTAAAGGGACCGGCGTTGCCGTCTGCCTCCGAGGCGTTGCATCAGAGGATCAGGGTAGATACGTCGATATGGGCGTTACCATGTTCCTCTAGTTTCTAGGCAACTGTCTAGCTTCATTAACCAATTTGTAGTAACACAGATAATTATCAAAGCTCTGTTCCGAACAGAAAGTGCTGTATATCACCATGATTAGCGAAATGTGCTATTGTGTCCGGATAGAAACATATTTTGATTTTTAATTAAGTCTTTGAAGATGCTTATTGTCTTGGGTCTATGAGATGGAACTATAAGCATCTAAAACGGTATGGATTGGCTGAAGCTAACTGTTTAAGAGGAAAAAGATAGATTGAAAGTAGGTGTTATTGGTTGCGGTTTTTTTGCCCAGAATCACCTTGCGGCGTGGCAAGCCATCAAGGAAATTAGTTCGGTGATTGTTTGTGACCAACAGGTCGAGCTAGCAGAAGCGGCAAAGACTCAATTCGGGGTCCGCCAGGTTTATGATGAGGCGGAAGAAATGTTGGCAAACGAAGACCTTGACTTTGTCGACATTGTAACGACACCGTCTTCACACCGTTTGCTGGTGGAGATGGCTGCTCGATATGGACGGCATGTGATTTGTCAGAAGCCACTTGCTCCGTCGATAGAAGATGCAAAAGCAATGGTTGACGCCTGCAAATTAGCTGGGGTTACCTTGATGGTTCACGAGAACTTCCGCTGGCAAGGGATCATTCAACGAGCCAAGCAACTTATTGATTCAGGTAGGATTGGTGATCCATTCTTGGCACAGATTTCTTTCCGCACGGGATACAACGTTTATTCCAATCAGCCGTACCTTGCTGAGGATGAACGTCTGGTGCTTTACGATATGGGTACCCATATCTTTGACTTGGTTCGGTTCTTCATGGGTGAGGTATCAAGCTTATACGCCCAGACTCATCAGGTAAACCCTGACATTCAAGGTGAAGATGCAGCTACCGTCCTACTATGTCACGCGGCTGGAGCAAGTGTTGCCGCGATGAACTATGTATCGGCAGTCGAGCACGACGAGTTTATACAAATACCCATACGGATCGAAGGGAGCCATGGTTCACTAGAGATTCGCAGGGATTATCAACTTAATGTCGTGTCGAACAAGCAGATGACACCATACCACGTTCCTCCAGTACACTATTCGTGGGGAAGTTCACTCGGTGGAGCAGTTATGGAGAGCGTGGTAAACATCCAGAAACACTGGGTTGAATGCCTGAATACTGGTACTGAGCCACATACATCAGGAGCAGACAACCTCAAAACACTCGAACTGGTGTTTGGTAGCTATGAGTCAGCCGCAAAAAGCATAGTTTGCCATATCCGATAAGGTTTTTTTGATGAATGAATGCTTGTCTGGGGAAAAATTGTGGTCAATTGCAAACAATTTGGATTTGCAAGGTAGCACATTCTACCAAATGACCTATTCTATCTAGTGTTCTAACTAAGGTTAACTTCTAGTGGATCAGATAGTCAAAGTTACTGCTGGGGCAGCATGAATCGGCAACAGAAACTAATCGTTAAATCAAGATCCCACCGCCCTGAACGATGGCTAACCATTCGTGTCTATGGAAACATTTTGTACACTACCGGCGCTTGGGGGAGTGAAAGCGTGCGATTGTCAGATGCCAATCCCTTGAAAGAATCGCACGTAGATAGCTGGATGAAAGACTGTGCAGAACATGGTGTAACGGCAGTACTTTGGCAGTCCAACTGCGGTGGTACCGTTACTCATCCAAGTCCTGTTTTTCCACTTGCAGGTCTGCCATTACCTCCTCACAACGATGCATGGTTGCCGGTCTGGGGGTTTTTGGGTGGTCAGGTACGAGCATTTGATACATTAACGGTCGGCATTGCTGCGGCGCATAAGTACGGACTTAGGCTTGTTTATTCATTGTGTCTTTGGGATTTTGTTGATAGTCCTTTCGAAGATAGTATATTTCATCCCAACCTGTGGATGCTTTCTCGCAACGGTGAACCGTTTTTCGGAGTTCCCTGCTATGCCGAACCAGAAACACAGGAACTGATGTTAAAACACGTTCGGGATGTGTTAGATCGAGGAGTTGATGATTTGGCAATTACTTTCTTCACGCATGTCCAGCATCAGGGAACTGATCGTCCCAATCATTATGGGTTCAATCCTTCGCTGGCGGAGGCCTACAAAAAAAAGCACAATATCGACCCTCGGCAAAGGTCCTTTGATGAATCTAACTTAGCCTCAGTTATTGGCGATACATATACTGGATTTCTTCGTCGTTTGCATAAAGAAACCAGCCAGCGGGGACAGCGACTGATTGCGTGTACCACGCCTGATGGTCAATGGGGTTGGGGCGGAAGCGGAGGTCAACAACTATGGGACTGCTACAATGACAGTGGTTCAATGCCTGTCATCGCGCCAAATTGCAGCATCGAACTTCAGTGGCGACAATGGGTACAGGAAAAAATCGTTGATGGCTTATTGGTCTCGGTGCCTCCAGCGGATTCGGTTATCCAGTGCCAGAAAATGCGAAGCGAGACCGACGTGCCGATCCTATTATGGCGAAAAGTTGACCCTGCAGTAACATCAGATCAATTTTCACTTTTCGAAGATGAAGCGATATTTGTCGGGGAAAAAAAGGTGGATGGGTACGTTGTCCACGCTATGTTCATCTGGATGAAAAATGCCCCTCGATTTGGTGATTATCCTCCGAAATTGTGGCATCTGATTCGGTGTGCGACTGGCGAGAACTCAGTCCATATGGTATGACTAAACCGTAGAATGCCGATGGCTTGATGTACGAAGGATCAAGAAGCTTACGGTAAGTATTGTCTAATATCCCAACGAAGATACTGATAGAAATAGCAACTGATGTCGTCATCAACGATGTGGTGGATTACATAATTGATGGACAGAAAGACCATCATGGTGAGTTATACCTCAGACTTGCCATATGAAATCTTATCTTTATCTAGAGGTGAAGATTGATGTTGCCTTAAGAGGTAACGTTCGTCATTTCTATGGTGTTGGCGAACTCTCTAATATATCAATCTTATGTTTCAGCCTGATATCCTTCAAGAGCGCGTTTTTTTCGCTGGGTGCCTCGATGTTTGGACGATTCGGAATATGTATTTGGTGTTCACGGCTGAAAGCCATTCGTCATTTCGCACAGGGTATCTGAAACAGATTTCTAGTGGCTATAGTGTATTTTGACCTACAGGGTGTGCCTAGAAAAATCTCAGTATGATCGCCAGTTACAAGGTTTTTAATTGTACATCTTGGTTCTAAGATTGAACCATACGTGATAGATTTGGCCGAGATTGCCAACGAAGCCGCTCATATATTTGTAAAGCGGATGTTTTTTCCAAGGAGAGCTCTTCCAAGTGAATGTTGAGGCGAGGAAATTAATCATGATTTTTGTCCTTTCTATTCAATATAGTGGCCGAGTTTTCGACTTTCGTCCAAAAGGGACAAACAAGCATCAGATCAATTCAAGTCACGAACACTGTATAATTCAGGTTCTATCAACTTCATTTTCAGAATGCTATAATTAGTTTTCAGGTACAGCGTGTTTGGATAAAGGATTAAACTTATGTTGTTCCATGCTATCCATCATTGCACTCATAAAACCTGCTCCACACATAAACCAGAAAACCTTAAGCTTTTCGTCGAGGTATGGTCTTACCTAATGTCTGATAGGATACATAGGTTTATTTAATAAATTCATCATAGGGATCCTATACCTATTTGCCAAAGTTGAAGGAAGCCAGTTTAGTAACTGTGTTGCTTAGTATAGTGAATGTATTCGCTTTCCATGTAATTCGCTTGTCCATTCTGCTACCTTTTCTCTTATTTTCTGGTTGTCAGTCACTACAAGAAGCTCAGATGCTGCGACAGAAAAAGATAAAACAGCAGATGATACAGAAAATCAGTAGGTTAAACAAGATATCTCCTGATTATTTCTGGGCGGAGGAAGAGATTCATAAATCAGTCAATCAATACCGAGTGTCGTTGGGATTGAATCCCTTAACTCTCAATGCTGAAATATCGGAGGTTGCCAGAGAGCACAGTAACAACATGGCAAACGTAATTGTTCCGATTGGGCATCAAGGATTCCGGGAACGGGTTCAGCAGATTCGAACTACTTTTAGTGTAGTGTCTTCAGCAGAGAATGTGGCATGGAACTTTAGCTCCTTGGAACCGTGCTATGTCGCGTTTAGGGGGTGGGTCAACAGCCCTGGACATCAAAAGAACATGGTGGGTGACTTTAACTTAACCGGAATAGGGGTGGAACTGGGAGATAATGGCAGTTATTATTTCACCCAGATTTTTATCCGAACTCCTTAATAAGTGTCTGGATTTAAGGTTGTTTCACCACCTATCTGGCTCAAGATTATCTCATTTAAGGAAGCATACCGGATTCCGGTCAAATGGTTGTGGGTAATAACCGCATTTGATTCAGTTATTTGCAAGAAATCGACTTTGAGGTCGGGGATATTCACTTTCAACAGTTCCAATACATGTTAGAATCGGGGAAATAATCAATAATCCATCAGGAAATACCCAAATGGACAAACTACGGATCGCCTTAATTGGAACAGGTAGACGTGGTTCCAGTACCTACTGCCCAATCATTTCCAAACTTAATCAAGATCTTGAATTTGTTGCCGTTTGCGATCAAAACGAAAAGTCAGCCAATGAAACAGGTGAACAGTATGGTGTTCCAGCTTATATTGATATCGCCGAAATGCTGGAAAAAGCTAACCCGGATATCTGTGCTATTGTTGTCACACCAAGCAATAATCACATTCCAGGCATTTTGTGCTCAGAGTATGGTGTCAGCTATTGTACGGAAACACCGATTGATACAGATCTCGGCTGGGCAGACAAAATGATCGCCTCGGCTGAGGAGAACGGAACCAAGATTGAGGTCAACGAAAATTATTATCGTGTTCCAACCGAGCGAATTAAAGGCGAAATGATTCTTGCTGGTGTATTCGGAAAAGTTCATATTGCTTACAATGATTTTCGGGGACATGGATATCACGGAATCGGTCTGATCCGAAGTTATGTTGGGTTTGATAATAAGCCGGTTCGTGTAACAGGATTTCGGAAAAATTATCAGGTACAAGAACACACATGGCGAAGAGGTCAGCCAACACGGGATTCTGAAGATTGGCAACACGTCATAGTTGAATTCGCTGATGGTGCGATTGGCGTGTTTAACTTTAGCAGTTTGTCTTACGGTTCGCCACTTCGTGGCTTCAACGGCACCAAGTTTTATGCCGAACGTGGAATGTGTTTCCGAGATGAAGCTATCATTCTTAATCAAATGGCTGATGAACAACAACCAATTACTATTACTCGCAAAACCAATAGTATTGATGGATTCGATACACTAGCTGCGTTGGTGGCTGATACTGAGCCGGAGATTGTTTGGGAGAATCCTCTTCAAAATTATCCGCTGAGTGATGGCGAAATTAGTGTTGCCTCGGAATTAATGAGTATCGCCAACGCTGTGCGAAACGACGTCGATCCAGAATATGGTGCCTTCAACGGTTGGAAAGATCGCCAGATCGATGTAGCCATGGCACAATCATGGTCGAATAACGGCGAACCTGTCGATTTTCCGTTTGACTACGAATCCAGATAAAAGGATACAGTATCAACTGAGGTTCGTACTGGGGGTAGCAGGAATACAACAAGAAATCCAAGCTGCAATAAGCATAAACCTAACGGGGATGGGAGATGGACTTTTTGGTTACTGGAATTTCGACGATGGTACAGCCAAAATCTTATTCCTAATCAATAGAAAAGAGGAAGAAATATCTACAAAATGATAATTATTTGTTTAGTGTTGGCTTAATCATTGGAGAATAATTATGAAGTTTCAGACTTTTGTATGACTCTTTCGTCTGATTAAGGGCGAGCATCTATCATGCTTCTCGGTTTATCCATCCATGCTTCTGCAAGTAGTGATCACAGGTGTGTGTTCCTACAACAGAAAACATTATCCTTATTTGCTCCGTGCATACCCCTGTCGTGATTTGTGCCTTGGGTTTTTACAGACAACATAGATTCTTCTTTTTCTCCGTACAATTTTACAATTAATACATCTTTTCTTGACTGATGATTGAACTTTCATTGCTTCCTCTTCTTAATTAACATGGTTAGGAGTTGCTATGGGGAACTAGGCTATGCAATAGATGGTGGCTTAGCGCCGAGTGCATACCAGACGTAGCATTCATCCCATATAGATTTCTCTTCAATAACTTTGTCATCAGAAAACCATCGAAAATACGTTGGATAATAGCTTCGTTATCTTCTTTCACTAACCTTAATTATACACTAGACCTCTTGCAAAAAGAGAGAAATGTTAGAATTGAAGGATGAGATACCAACAGATAAAAGATCGATCCGAGTCAGATTTCAAACGGTTAACAGGAGTTAGAGTTGATGTTTTCCGACAAATGTTGCAAACC